>Ga0102593_1000210_pt1 | contig 140262 bp, 152 predicted proteins | sample AraplaCol_mMS_r2_2_FD_76862 | JGI IMG/M metagenome (GOLD analysis project Ga0102593, IMG submission 76862) | Arabidopsis root microbial communities from North Carolina, USA - plate scrape MF_Col_mMS_r2 (SPADES assembly) (version 2) | ecosystem: Host-associated > Plants > Roots > Endosphere...
TTTTTTTTTTTTTTTTTTTTTTTTTTTTTTTTTTTTTTATTTTTTTTTTTTTAGGGGTTTTTTTTTTTTTTTTTTTTTTTTTCGTTCAGCGTCTTGCTCCTTGAAAGCACCAGGGAGATAGCCACTCTTCTGCCGTTGGAATCACAGCAACCCGTTTAGGAAACAACGGATGTTTAGAAGCACTCGTTCTTTCCTTTTAGAAGAAATCTACATTAAAGTGGAAGGAGCCCAGTAGTTCCTGCCTTTTTCACTAAAACAGGGCAGCGTAGAAAAGAAGAAAATTCATCAAAACAATTTGTAAATCTTAAGCAAACATACACGCAATGACAGCCGTTAACACCTTCATGACGACAGCAATAATCTGACCCTACGAAGAGGGAAAGCCAAGAGCTTATCGCCGAGCTAGTCAAAATTGGTGCTGAACATGGTACCCATTCCATGAATCACATTGGATGGAACATCGTCAAAGTTACTGTTGGAACCCTAGGAAATCAAAGAATATTTACTAGAAACAGGACGTACGACCAAAACCACCTGTGGAAATTCCAAGGGATTGGAGCAATGTCATCTGGTTCACGAACCAGACAATTGCGCCAACGGTGGCTACAGGTCTGTAGCCACTTTTACACATTCAATCGCTGAGAGATAGTAAGCTTTCTTGCAACAATGCTTCATGAAGGACTATGGAGGCTATCACGGGATGTTTATGGTATGGAATTGACTAATATCACAGGGTGACTGTACACTTTTCTGGCTGATGGCGCATGGTCTTGTTCTTGTTTATGCTCAAATACATCCGAAGTCCACTGTTTGCTATACTTAATCAATGATGACTTCCACTTACTCATTGCCGCTGGCATACTTATCATAGGCCTGAGATTTTCATCAAGGACGAGAAACTTGGAAGATTGCAACACCCAAAACGGTCAAGCATCATAGGGCATAAGATAGGAATTTTCATTTTTACTGTTCAAAAGTTCATATATCACTTAAGCCTTTTGTCCGTCACTTTTACCCTCGGCCTTATCTTTCCGCCGTTGCACAACATCCCAGTTGTATACGCGGGCCGTGGCAACTTCGAGTGTCTAGAAGATGGAAAAAGTCAACGGTTATACTTTGAATAATCTCGTCGCAATAGCGATGGCCTTCACACGCCACACAGGATATACATACCGTAATCTGCTCCCGCAAGAACTCCAGGTCCTCCTCGCAGTTAGCCAAGCTTGCCTCAGCAGCAGTCAATTTCTCGGCAAGCATAGTCTCGGCCTCGTCCAGCGGGTACGCGAGCATGACATTCGCGCCGAGCCAGAGGTAAACTTCTTCCATATCCTTTGGAGAAATAGAGGCACGAGAATACAGGGTATCATTCAATTCGAAATTGGTTTCAAGATCGGTATCAGGGCTGGACTGAGAAGCGTGAAAAAAAAAAAGTCAGCTTTCTCAATCACTTGATTTGGATTTTTCCACTTTGCTCTGTAGGAAGAGCGAAGATAAACATACCTCCTTGCGCAATTTCAAAAACCGCACCATCTCCAATGTCTTCTTGATATCTGGGATCTTCTCGCGCAAGCCTGTGCCGCGACGTTGGGTGTTGACCTCCATAAACTGATACTTGGAAATCATCTCTTGGAATGAGCGCAGGGTAGGTTCGACTTCCTCACGCGAGGAGACATAATCGCTAACATTGTCGATGAAAGGCGCTACGGGGATTCCGCGCGGGTTGGTTTGCGTTGTCGACCTGACGAGATGGAGGGGTTAGTCGGGGCAACTTTTGGATGTGCAGTGATCATTGGCAGGGCAATGCCTCAAAAAAGGGGAGAGTTGTGAAATTGCGACTGCAACCATTGGACAAAATTGATTAGACAGGATTTGGATACTTACGCCTTTGATTTGGAGTCCGCCATGGCTGGGCGATGTGGTTGTTAAGAAGTGAAGTGGGGAGAGCTCGTTCCGCGAGTTTCGGCCTTCCGCTCTCTTTCTTCGCCGATCCCAGTTTCTCCGCTGTCTTCAACAACCACGACGTGCCACTTTCACCCACTTAGACCTTGTTTTTCCGGGTTTGAATTGCTCGAAATGGTCTGTCTCTCTGTAACGGGGAGGATTCTCAATGCTTTTGAGGTGATTCCGGCCTCGCGTCGAGAGGAACTCGAGCTCCCTGCCACGTTGGAGCTCCACGGCCCGATTACACATGAACAACTGCTGCGACTGTCGAAGCATCTCAAGCATGAGACTGAATACGATGTGTTACACGAAAGCGATGGCGAAAGCTCAACCATCCTTAGCTTCCTACTCCGCGGCACAAAAGTTTACGTTCCTCCCCCGCCAAAGAAACCAGACCCGGTATGTACTATGGATATTCCATAGCTATGCTTGTAAGGCAGCGTCACTGACAGACCCTTAGACTCCGGAATACCTCGAATCCAAAGCGCGCCTCCTAGCCGCCGCCCAACAGGCTGAATACGAACGACTACTGAACCCATCCTACACACCTGGCCCAGATCACGCTGACCCTTACTCCGCCAATAATGCCCCCATCTTGTCGGAGGACCCTCTCACCCCATCTCTCGTCCTAAACATATTCCTTTCCGTCATAATAACCGGGTTCAGCGTCTACTGGGCCCTGACTAAGTTCACAATGCCACAAATCCTATCCACGATATTCTCAAGATGGACTGGTTCCCACGTTGATGATGATGATGGGTATCAATCTGTTGGAATATCGGATGCGGTGCGGGTCCTCTTGTCAATTTTTGCGGCACTTTCGGTTGCAGTCGCGGAATCTTTCCTTTATGTGTTTTATATTGGGAAGATTGAGAGGGCCAAGGTGAAAGAAAGGAAATTTAAGGAGCGGAAGGTTTTTGTTAAAGAGGTCGGTGATGGTGATGGTGAGGAGAAAGAGGATGCGGTTAACATTGATGAGAAAGAGAAAATATGGGGGAAAGGTGTTAATGGAGGCGTACGAAGGAGGGCACGGGAGAAATGGGAGAAGGAGAATGATGCAAATAGCGAGAAATAAGCTGTGCAGCATATTCAGAGCCATATCGGACCATTGTACCATACTAATTTCGGAAATATATACTATTATCCTTCAAGTTATACCGAGATTTTCGGATTGGATTGATGTGAAGTCATGAATATAAGCTTTTTTGATAGTCTATGCCTAAGCTACAACACGCTGTCGTTACTCTAAGGGTATGAATGCTGTTCAGTCATTAGTGCTCGTCACAAGGGCCACTGACCGAAAACGAGATGCGGAAAAATGAGGTGGAACGAAATATCAAGTGGCGCTGGCGATCTGCCAAAGGTCAACTTGTCCCGGGGTCGGAGACAAAGGAGATGCAGGAGAAAAATTCAGGAAAGGAAAAGAGAAAGGGGAAGGGAGATTAAACTCGTTTCTCGAGTAGGAGCTTGCCAGCCGGACCCTTGTCACCGAAGTTATTCTCACGGCTGAAGACTCGCTCACCACGAAGCCAGGTCTCACGAACCATACCGCGCAGAGTGCGACCTTGGTAAGGAGAGCACTTGTTGCGGAAAAGCATAGTGCTAGGCTCAACCACCCACTCGGCAGAGTCGTCGAAGACACAGATATCCGCATCGAATCCGACGCGCAGATCACCCTTGCGAGACTCAAGGCCAACTTGGGCAGCAGTGTTGGCACAGCAGAGACGGACTACGTCTTGCAGGGCGTTCTTGGTATTCTCGTCATCTGGGGAGGGAGTCAAACCCTTACGGCGGCTGAGCTCGGTCCAAAGAATAGGCAAGCCTAGGCCAACGGAGGAGATGCCGCCCCAGGCCGAGAGGAAGTTACCGGTCTCTTCCTTGCCAGAGTCGACATAGCCGGGGATGTGGGAGGGGAGCTGCTTCAGGTTTGGCGTGCAAGGAGAGTGGTCAGAGACAACAGTCTTGATGACACCGTCACCGGCATGTTGCTCAAGTTCAGCCCAGAGACCATCCTGGTTCAATTGGGAGCGAATAGGTGGGCAGCACTTGTGGCGGGTATCACCGTCGCGGATCTGCTCAGAAGCGAGAGACAGATAGTGGAAGCAGGTCTCAGCAGTAACCTTCACACCGCGGGCACGAGCTTCACGTAGAATAGGAATAGCCTCCATGGCAGACAGGTGAACAATGTGCAGCTGGAGATCGGGGGCAAGGTGGGCCATGGACATGATACGCTCAATTGCACATGTCTCGAACTCCGAGGGTCGGGAGTCCAGGAAGGTGGAATAAGCCTCGAGAGGACCAGTTGGGGCAGCTGGAGGTTCGGACGATTGGACTTCGGCACTAACGGACTTGGTGACGGGGGGAACCATTTCGGCGTGGAACATCAATGTTGTGGGTTCATCTGCAAGTTCAGCCATAGCCTTTTGGATATCTTCTTGGCTCACAGCGGGGAACTCGTCCACCTGGGAGAAAATTAGTAAATATGGAGAGGAGACATCTCGTCAATTGGATATCAACTTACGCCACTATCAATCAGGAAACCCTTGAAGCCACGAACACCCTCATGAACAAGAGCCTTGAGCTCATGGGCATTTCCTGGGATAATACCACCGTAGAAACCCACATCAACCCAGCACTTGCCTGCAGCAGCGTCAAGCTTCTCTTTCAAGCCTGCGACGGTGGTGGTAGGCGGGATGGCATTCAGAGGCATATCAATCACCGTAGTGACACCGCCAAAGGCAGCAGCCTGGGTGCCAGTGTAGAAACCTTCCCATTCGGTACGGCCAGGCTCATTCAGATGAACATGGGCATCGACTAAACCGGGCAGCAGCACATTTGGCGAGTAGTCGGTATAAGGAGTGTCGGCGGGAAACTCCGAAGCCGGGATCACGGAGTCAAAGACAGCGGTGATCTTACCGGTAGTTCGGGAGATTACAACCGTTGCCGAAGTCAAACGGCCGGAGATAACGGCGCGTGACGAGGCCACCACAGCAATGGAGGGAATGTTAGCTGTCGCCATAGTAGCTTGTTCAGGGGGGCTTTGCTCTATTTGATTGCAGGCCAGTAGAATATCCCGTGTCAAGTTATCCCTTCGACTACTCGGTAGTGGCGTTGTGAAATCAAAGAGAAAGTGGAGTCGTAAGGAAAGAGTACCCTTATAAAATAGACCAGATAAGACTTCCTATTATGTATAGGGAGTAGAGTCAAAAAGCAAAAAAGCCAAGAAGGTAAAAGGGAGGGATTCAAGTGGGATTGGACTGATAACAACGAAAGTTGAGGCTTATCTGGATGGAGGGGAAGAGAAAGATAAGCATGGGTCCGGGGGAGGGGCGGATACTTAAATAACTGAGAGGGTCTGGTCTTTTTTGAGGGAAATTTTAGAATCTGAGGAAAAAAAAAAAATTTTGGAGACGGGGAAATGCGGTGGTCCACTGTTGGGGGGTAGAGAAAAAAAAATTGCAGTGCCGAGATGCGAATTGCCATCGAGAGATTCTGATTACTCGATACTTTTTGGACGATTGGAAAAAGTCCGGTGCTGCACATGATCAACGAGAATATCTTTGTCAGGTCGACCGTCTGAGCGCAGTTACCATTACAAGGATTCTGAATTGCTTTTCCCAGAACATTTCAGAGAAAGAGAAAGAGAAGTATACTATGTACAGTGTAGTGTAGTGTGTAGTTCCATCGGTGATCTCCTGCGAAGTCGAATTGCGAGAAAAATGCGGGATCCATCGGGCACCTCCGATGGAGAAGAATTGCGGGTGGACTGGCTGGATCCGACTGAACTGGCTGGTTTTATCGCTTACTCGATCGAAACTGTTGTTGGTCTCCGCCTTTCCCTTTCTTTTACTCGATCGATTCTGCAAAGAGTCTCTCGTCTTTGCGTATCTCCGATATGATTTGAATGTTCAAATGGAACTGTGCCCCTCATCTTTGATATTCAATTCCCGGTCGGCGGACTCCGCCCATCTTATTCATTTAGTACATACTACTGCATAGTAAACAGTTAGTTACCACGAATATTCCTGGTGGTTCTGATCGAGTAATATCAACCCACCTGGAGGGGTTGAGATCACTTTTCATATGAAGACTCCTCATTATGACGATGAAATAGAATGAGCTGATGACATGCAGAAATGTGAAGAAGAGGAAGTGGTTTTCCTGCGGGGAAATAATACACTGTGCTCTATATACTCCGTACAGTATGTAGGTGCGACCCCTTGTTGACTGCGACTCAGACCGTGCTTGATGGCGCCATCCTCCACCAATACTTGTGACCTGTTGGCTGTGCTGGGTCGATCAGCATCCACTGTCAATATGCTTAATACGACGTGTGGTGCTGACATACTCTGAATCCAATGCCACAAGGAGGGTGCTGCCGAGATAATGCAGAGGACTATTCAAGGAAAGATTTGTATAGAAGAAGGATCGGAGCTACATTCACGAATACCTAGATATATTCCACTAGAATTTCAAAACATCAAGAAACAAAGCCCTTAAACGACACTTCGACCTTTTTCCTATTCTCTTGCTATTTCCGTTTCTTCGGTTTCTTTTGATCACTTTGTTGATTGGCATAGAGTCGCCATCGGATCTTGGAATCTAGGTAGCGTTGGCCTTGCCCACTTCGATCTCACATCGCTCTGTGATCTGCTCCAGACTATTTTGGCTCTTGGCCGTCGCTACCGGTGGCTCCTCAATACTCATTCCGGCGGCCGCCTAATTCGCATCTTCACAATCCTCTTCCTTTCCTTGTGTGTCCTCTTGAATAGCACTGCACTCATGATCTTTCCCGTCACTTACATTCAGTTTTTCCAGATCTTCCTGGGTTTTCTCGTCCAGGTCTTTGCCGATGATCACAGTCTGCTCCTCGTAAGCGGGATCCCCAGAGAGCTTATCAAGCCAATGAAGCATCTCACGCCATGCTCTAGAGAGGATGCATTCGGTGTAGCAGTCCTCCCCCGACGAGTAGCAATTGCATCCATAGGTTCGATAGCCGGAATGGCGGGTGCCCAACTCTTCACTGGACAGTACATAGCCACGACAGCGAGCAGACAAGAAGGCTGTAAATGATTTTGGATCGGTTAGGGTACTCATATCGACATCAATGGTAGTACTTTGGAGAGGATCGCCCAAGCAGATGCCAGAGATATAGGGACGCCAGCTCTCCCCTTGGACTGTTGATTAGCGTGGATGAAATGGTAGCTGCTTGCCTTTTTCACAGAGATTTGGCACTTACAATTTGCCTCGAGATACTCAATTGCACCTAAGCCGCCCTCAGATACACCGATGATATCAATGCGAGTCTTCTCGTGGAGACATGGACGAAGGACTTTATTGAATATGTGCTGGATGTGCTCTCTCCAGTCTTCGTTGCCGGGAATCTTGGTTCGCCAGCTCATGGCTGGTGGACCCCAATTTCCAGCAGGACGGGGGAGGGAAGCCCAAGTGACGCTTGTCGCCGCACGAGCGCTGGCACAGTTCCAAAGGAGCTGACCAGTGTTAGCCAGAACAAGTGCATTGTCTGTCCTATTGTCCTTCTCTCCTAGAACTGCCCTTGCGAAATCAACAGCACAGCCCTTGTTAATTTGCTCGTTGCTGATTATTCGATAAGCCCAAACCCCGAAGTCCTGTATGGGCTCCCCAAACATAACAATGATACGTGAGGTTGTGCCAAAATTGTCAGACACCATGATTGGGACATGTGCCTCATCTGGACGGCTTTGTATGATCTTTCCATCAGCCTTTTCACGCAAAGGAAGACGCATCTCTTCCATTCCAGCATCGCGAAGTCGATCGATGATTACTTTGCGAATGCAATCTGTGATTTTGGAGCTTTATTAGCCTGGGCAGTAACTAGGATCATCTTCTCTCACCATTGAGCGCCTCGCGCTGCTTGACATTGAAACGGTCATTTCGATTGATCTTGTATTGAAAGGTTGCTTCGGGATCACCGATCTTACGGATCTGGTCATTGTCGTTGATGAAGTACCTGGACAATGAACAAATTGTTAGAGACAGCAGGTAACGGGGAATGGCCGAATGAGATCCTCACCCCAATTTCTTGAAGTCTGATGGGTAATATGGATCTTTGGGAAGATCCTTGTTTCGGTAAACAAACATTGCTTTGAAGGTGAAGTGAAGCTGAGAGGAAGAGATTGAACACTACCGAAATGAAGGATTTCACAGGATGATCTTTGGGATGCTTACGGGGAAAGGTAGAAGATGAAGATGGGAAGAGGTAAAGACAAGAAGAAGAGGAAGGTAAGAAGAGGGGATGAGGGAGGAAGGTGCGAAGCATCCGCTGTTTCCTAATTCGGGTTGTTGTGATTGCGAGCAAACTGCAGCCTCACAAGGGCAAATATAGAATAGATTGTGAACAATGGGTACAATATAAACAGTCTCCATTCATTGCCAGAGAATGGGGAAACAGATGTATTGAGTAAACCATACTGTAGAGAATATCCTTTGCAAATATCCAGAAAGCTATCCCAAATTCACGCTACAGATCAAACTAAAAAGGAAGTCTCCAATAGAGTCAAAGCTTTTTTCCGATGATTGAATCACTATCCCAGGGAGAGAGGATAGAGTTCTTATATTTTTCATTTTCAGCATCTCTGGGCTCTCTTTCAAGTTGATCAAATGGACTGCTGTTACTATCAGAGGAAAGTCCCCAGGCAAAAGCCAGTTCAATCTCATGGGAAAAGTCCTTCCGCTCTGAGAGATCAAAACCTAACTCCTCTTTTTCTACTTGCCTTGAAGGTAGGCAATCAATCTTTGTTGTTTGACGACAACATTTTGACATCTCATTGTGCAGTGGTAAGCTGCCTGCTTTCTTTCAGGATCAAACAAGCGTTTTGGACAGCATCCACAATCCCGCGAGCAGCACCCTTGTCGCCTTTTACATTCAGCAACAAGAGTCCGATGCATATACCAGCTGGGATCTGATCGCCAAAGATCTAGTCCTCTTTTCCGCTCCGACAAACTCACTTCGCCCTAGCCACGGGCTACGTCAACCGCTCCATATACCAGCACGTGTTTCTTTCAAGTCTGCTGTTTCTTCTCCATCAAGGTCCTCGGGTTGATCATGCCCCATCTGATTATTATGTTGCAGAGCACATTCAGCTAGAAGAAATCCTCCGGGAGAGTGATTCAACCATTGGAAAAGAGCTTTGACTCTATTGCAGAGTTACTTTTTGGATTGAGTTATTTTTGTCATAGGTATGACAATCATAATGCCATTTGTAGTTCTATTAGAACTATTTCAGAGTATCTGTGAGCTACTTACAATGAGCCACATAATTTTTAAGGTAGAGAGAAGAAGATATATTTGTACCGGCTGTTCCCCATTCAAGCGTCAAGAAAAAAACCACATCTAGAATATATAAAACTATATCACATGAATTATGCCTATGTGATAGACATAATTCAAAGCACCGCCATCGATCAGTACACGCACTTTTCTGTACCTACAGGACATGGTGCTGGAGAGATTGAGCGTCTTCAATAGATTCCTCGCTCAACTTAGAGCCCTGTTTGAGGGCCTGAATCTTTCCCATCATTTCCTCAGACTCGATTCTGAAAGTAGTTCAAGGGAATAGATATGACAAATCCGTGGTCAATTTGGTGTAGTTCTGCATGAAATCTCGTCCAAATGTGACCGCAAAGGCCCTTCCTCCCCCGGTTAATACATAGTACTGCTGATGCATTTATTTCTCTGGATTTCATTCAATCCCACAAGGTACCACATGACTTCGCATTCGTCAATGTAGTGATAGGATAGACGATTCTACCATAGACTCGACAGAAATTTCCGAATCTGACTGCTCTCGTCGGACACGTATTGCCCATTCTTTCCACTCTTGCATTCCTTTTTCCCACTTGTAAGTGGAGGGATCTCAGTCCCTTCTTTCTCCCTATTATTCAAGTGTAGAAGATGGAGAATGATTACGCGCAGGATTGGAGACCATTCAAGCACCGGCCATGTTCAGCGCTGATTTTAAGTAGGTCTCCAAGGAGCTCCCCACACACACACCCTCTCTCTCTCTCTCTCTCTCTTCCTTCAAAGGGGCATCGGCAATGGAAGCGCTATATCTTTTCTTTCCTACATCATGGCTGAAATTATTTAGCATTACATGACACAGATTGTAAACAAACCAGTTGAATACGGTGATATATTGAACAAAGCACAGATAAATATCAAATTGTATGGTAGTCATATATTAAGCAATATGTACTCTGAAACTCCTGGATTCAAATACATAGTACATCAAAAGGGTGGTCTCTTAACAACACTCGAAAGCAGCGGATGTTTCCTAATGGGGTTGCTGTGGTTGCGAGCAAAATGTAGCCTCACAAGGACCAATATAGAGCAGCCTGCGAGCGAGGAAGCAATCTGAGCGACCAGGCCGTAGACATTGCGTCGAGACTGGAATAGAGAAGTGGTTTGAGAACAGAAAATGAGATATTTGATGGTATTGCATAATATACAGGCTCCAAGTGAAGCGAAGACGAGAACGCCACGGCGCTATTCAGCCGACCCAAAACTTCCATGTTGATATTGTTCCTCAGCACATTTCTGAATTTACCAGCTTGCTTTCTTGACACCTGGCAGGTCACCAGCAAGTGCCTGCATACGGAATTGGAACTGGGGACTTGGTCAGCAATGTTCATGGTCAAATCCACTCCATCTCTGCAATCACTCACTCGATTGATTCGGAAGTCCCGGAATACAGCACGCGCTGTTCCTGATGCCACGCAACGGTTCTTAATCTGGGTAGGGCGGGTGTAGGCATGCATCTGAGAGAGCTGAAGTTGGGCCTGGGCTCGGACTCGCTGGGGAAGGCTGGTGTTGCGGATCATGTAGCGAAGCGCTTGACTGGAGGATTATCATGACACGTTAGCCAAACCAAACTCTCAAGCAGGGAAACGTTGGTCTGGGAATGACAAGAAGCTTGTCATGGCGTAGAGTGACTTACCGTTCAGGCTCAGTCTGCTCGAAGGCATTGCGCTTGTTGTGGTCGCGGATCAAACGGGTATTGACAAACCCAGAGAGATCAAGCTTCTTGGGACGGAACATGGATGCCATTTTCGACATGTTGGCGGTGATTTCTCTGGGATTGCGATCTGGAGAAAGACAGTCCAGTGCTTGAGGGCGGCGCAGTTGGCAAAAAGATACGATTGCCTAAATTGGTTTAGCGTACTATCAGGATTTCCCACGCCGACACGTCCGGGGTCATTTGAACATTTGGACATTCGTTGGAACCACCAAATCTACTTGCTAGAAATGAGTGTGCATTGATGTAAATAATTTCTTAAGATAATTTTGTGAGCGGGGATTTAATTGAAATCGTGTTCGATTCTAGAGTCAGTCTCGACTACCCAGGGATTAGCATCGTGGGCCAGCACTAAAACTACGTTTTCAATCTTTCAAAAGTCGATTACCAGTGCCTCGAATTTACAAGAGAAGTCCACTGCGTAATTTCTTAATCAAAGGAGTCGGGGATAGGACTAGAAGTCCTACTAGAGAATCCGCGCTCGGCAAGCGCAATGTAATAGTGGTACAGCTTGTAAATTGATCCAAGTCACCCATCAGGGTATCTTCTATATGCTTGGACAGAGGGCAAACTGCCCGCGAACTTTAAACACAACAATGGCGAGTTGCGACCGAGGTACAGAGATAAATTCCTCCCCTTCCTTGTCATAACAACCCAATCCGCTCCTGTCTCACGCCACTCTAGGTGGCTTCTCACAGCGCTTCGTCATCGGTCAAGAATTTAGTGGCCAGCGTTACCGGACTTGGCGTTGGGGTTGCGAGGGTCGTTCTTGAACTCGGCAGCTATGAAGTTTCGATTGTTAGTCGCGAGTTTTGTTGGACCATTATCGGGTGGGATTATTGGTGGCTGAGAAGGGAAGACGAGAGTCACGGTCTGGTGCCGGATAGGTGTCGAATGAAAAGGCGTTCAATGTATCATATAAGACTTACTGTTGGAGAGAGCGTTCTGCAGAGAGTTGACACCGTACAGGACGATAGCACCTAAAGAGACTCATTGTTAGAACACGGGGTTCACGAGCAGCGTTCTCGGACAAAGCCAGATCGAATATATATGTATAGTCCATGGCCAGTGTATCACGACAGAGAGTGGGAATGTATGGCTAGCATACCGGCGGCGAAGAAGGGAGTCATGGGCTTGCCTAGAAGCGACTGCGTTAGTTTCGAGTTCTTACGGCGCTGTCCACCCACATGCGGTAATTATTCTGGGATCACTTACCCAGAAGGCCGGGGAACTTCTTTCCGAGGAGAGACATATTGACAGATGGTGCGAATGCGAGGTGGTTTCGGTGTTCGCGGGGGAGGTTTAAGGTGGTGCAGGAGGAAGAGGAGAGGTGAGGTTTGGCGGGAGTTTGCCCGGTCTGCGCTATTCCGTTTTAGGAATGGATCCGTGGCCGCTTTACCGATCCGCTCCGAAGTGGCCTCTCCCCGTAAACAAATGCACTTCGCAACTCATTGCAATCGTTCAGTACATAACCCATTGGACATTTCGTCGTGAGAATCCTGCATCATGGCATCCTCACTCGCATCGTCTGTCACATCGCTGCAGTCATCGCTCCAGCTCCTCGACAACTCAATCACAACTCTTGACTCGGGCGTCAATGACTTCCCCCGCCTATGCAAAGTCCTCCAAACAACACGAGTATGATACATGATGAGGTGCACGTATTCAAGGATCTATTTGTAACTAACCATAATCAACACAGCACTTTGAGCTCCTTCCAGAGCCGACTCTCCGCGAAGCCCAGCAATCCCTCCTCGACGAAATTACTCCCAGCATTGCCCATCTTCTCTCACTGGCATCGAACCACGTCGAAAGGCTCTCACGCCGCGAGGAAGGATTGAAAGCAAAATGCGATCTTCAGGAGGGTCGTCTGTCCTCAAAATCTGAAGTTCGATCTTCGGCAACTCGTCAAAGCAAGAGTAGCTTATCTCGGGGTCAGCCGGCGGGGTCAAGCGCCTCTTCTGCTTCCAAAGCGGCGGAGCTGCGCAGACTGGTGCAGAAGAAAGAACGTCTGAAATATGCTGTTGATCGGCTCGAGCTACAAAGTACACAGCGCGAACGACAACTAAGAAAGAGCATGGCTGCTCAATGAAATTGAGGCATGATTCTCTTACACTTGTTTCCACTTCAGGTGCAAAAATTCGAAACTTCGGAACTACCTTTTCAAAGAATTCTTTTCGATTCAGTCATGAAAAAACAAGCCGCTGTTCCATCCACTTCAGCTCGCCTGTCTCAATTAGAGGACAGACACTTGAATATCTGAAGAAGGAAGCGCGGGACTTATCCATTCAGTGGCATTGGGCCATGTTCGGCATTTTAGCAGCGACATTGATCCAAATCTGGCTCATCGCATCTGCATATAACTCCGAATTGCGCAAACGTCTATTGGATCCATTCTGCATGATTGATACGTGCTCGGCTATCTCTTTGCTGAGGACTGTGGCGCCTTTCGGTCTCGAAAAGTTACTCTACCAGATCACTAGTCAACTACTGGATCAACTTTAAGCAGTCCTCAACATTAATTGATGGGCCATCCTATTGATACACCAGGTGATGACCGAAGCAGTATCAGCCCTCAAAGCACATTGTCGATTTCTGAAACAAGACAATTTGGTTCTGTATACAGATCGTGTTGGGATCTTTATGGGCATAAGACAAAGGCTTCCTCCTATCTACTTTCGCTAGGTGCTATCTGAAACTATTGATGGTACCAGTCTTGAAAAAACCAATATATATATAGAACAAACTTCTCAGCTAGAATCCATGGGAAATAAGTAGTACGCCTACAACATTTTATCTTTCCACTTCATAAATCTTGACTCGAACCTTCTATCTTTAAGATTGCAATATTTGAAGTACCCCGATCCCATGATGAGCCTTCTACCCGACTCTGAGCTGATTCGGGCTTCGTCTAGAGCTATAGAACGGCTTTTGCGCTCCGGAGGGCCTCGTGATCACAGAACCCAGGGAGAGCGACTCGCAGGTTTTTGCTGAGGATCCAATCTGATATCAGACGGTGGGAACAAGCAACCCTGGAACAAGACCAGCCTCATCAGGAATTTATCTTGGATCAGATCAATGCCGATCAGCACCTAGATTTTGAGATTGGGTTTCATAATTGCCAGGAAGCTTCATACGTGAACTTGATATGCGTGTCCTTTGCACATTTCTTGGCTTGATCTACAGCAGCAGTTATTGTTTGTTCCGTCCTGGCTGTGTCATCGTTTCTTCATATTTCAGTTCTCGGCGGGCTCCATAATAATGAAACCCTCGCTGCCCAGGCAGTTTTCCAGATACTAGGCAATTTCTTATATGAACTGAACACGATCTTCAAGGAAAATGGAACGAGCATATGGATGGCAGCAAAATATAGTGAATGATCTTCGTGAGACTCAATATCTGCTTACTGATTAATCTAGCCCGGAAATCTCACAGTTAGAGACTGATGATCCTATTCAACTTTCTGATTCTAGCATGGGTAATCATGATATAGAGATTGATATACCAGATCCCTTGATGGCTCAAAGGGAGGAGGATATTCCGGATAATGTATCGCGACATGTCTCTCGATACATTGAATTGTCCCCAGATCAAGGCACGGAATATCCCAGAATAGAGAGCGTGGACCAAGAGCAAGCTAGCTCACTTACGTTAGGTTCACGCCTACAACTGGATATGACGCATCGGGTCTGCTCTGTCCTAGCCTTATACACCAGGCTTCAGCATGCTCTATCCCTTCTCAGGCTTGAAAGGCCGGAGAGAGCCCATGCTCTAGGAGACTAGTGAACCGTGGGTTTCTGATTGCAGAGCCAGAAGGTATATCAGAATGTTCCATCTGTTTACAGGATCTCCTGGCGTCTAGTATCCTGATGGAGCTACTGTGAGAACACAGATATCACACTCATTGTATAGCAGAGTGGTCGAGTGAGAACAATACCTGTCCACTGTGTCGCAGAGAAGTGTTCATCTACGGATAGATCTGCTCCGATGTACATTCACAGATTCGTGGATTAAAGACTTGAACGTCCTTCTAACTCGAAACATTCTCTTTCTTCTTGCGGAACTCATCTCCGTACTCTCAGCCTCCTCTGGCTTCTTTCTGGCTCGCTCATCTGATAACGAGTTTTCCTGCATTTGCTTACATACAGCTATATACTGTCCTGGAAGACCAATAGTAGATCGGCACTGCGCTTCAATTTTACAAAGAGAGATGGGATTGCAAATACAAGAACCTACCTACCTCGATATATTCGTCGAAAGAATTCTCTTTCAAGGACTTTGGAACCCCGGTACTACTAGTCACTCGAGCGAGAAAGAGATTTGATTTGGAGTGAAGAAAACCTATTCACAGTTGTACTCTGGTGTGGAGATGATTAATTATTGTACAGAAATTAAAGCCATACCCCCAATGACCTGCAATGTTTGTTGTTGATGTTACAAGATGTCCCAGTCCCATGATGTTGTAATCAGATGCAAACGCCATTCAATAGTACATGCTTTTTCTCGGATCTTTATCAGATAGATCCGATTCCATAAGAGGCTTACTAGGCATCTTCTGCTGTAGAGCGACGCTTGTATGCCTGTCGAAGCTTCTTTTTATCATTATGCTTCTTCCAGCTCGGAATATTTTGCCCCTTCTTCCGCTTGGGAATATTCGGGATATCTGAGAGGTCGTCATCCTCATCGAGATATTCATCATCTTCCTCATCACGTTCCAAGTCTCCTTCTTCATCGACCTCTCTGGACGCAGCCTTATCTGCTGCACGGCGAGCAAGACGCTCTTTTTTACCTTCGCCATGCTTCTCGCCCAGGTTTAATTTGCGGGGAATACGAGTCTTAGCACCTAAAGCCCATAGATCACCCCATTTCGATTTGCGCGCATCGCGATACGCTTGACGACTAAATGAACGGGGAACAGTCCAGCGCTCGATTTGCCCAGCCGGTGTGCAAAGGTCAAAAATGACATGACCTCGACGTTTCATAGGTGGATAGACGGCTCGTGGTAGAGAAAGCGGGTGGAAGGGTTCAACAGCTTCATCAAGATGCTCGAAGCCCTCAAAGGCGGCATCCGTCGCCTCAGAATTCTGTTGTACATTCTGCTGCTGCCTCAAGTCCTGACCTCTTTGCACGGCGATGTAACTGAATTTTATGTCTTCATGGTTCCGATCCTTAGCGCCCATGATGCGCTGCAAGAATGGAGGTCTTATGTATCGTTGCTCAAAATGGCAATAGTCTTTGCGACCCTTTGTAGGCCCGGAGGTGTTATGCATGGGACATGTCGAATGATTGGTACAGGGTGCAATGATCATTCCAGCTTCCTTTTCAACTAAGGGCTTATTTTCAGGAGAGTCGAGGAAATTCTCGTACTCAGTCGAGTCAGGGCTTGCAATATGACGCTTGAGTAGCATTTCACGCGCCCCAGCGATACATTCAAATCCCTTCTGGCGACCTTTCTCAAGTAAAATGAGGACACCTCCGTTCGGGTTGAGGAGTTGCCAGAGATTTTCGACGTACTCTTTACGTTGGTAATCCTCTTCAAAGCCAAGAAGAGAATGAGGCGCAATCACAATATCATATTGCTTCCGCTTCGGGGCAGCGCGCGAATCATCCAATGTAGGCTTCTCGCGTACATGGACATAGTCTGGTAGTCGAGGGAGGAAGGTTGTGTTATCAAGCATCGCACTAGCCCGAAGACGAAGCGCCTCAGAACCAGTGAGTACTGTCGATCGACCGTAAGGAACAGGCGCTTCTTCCGGGTGATCAGGGACCATGAGCTGATATTCTGCACGGATAATATCCCTCCAGGCCAAAATACCAGCGCCACCACCACTTGCATCAAGAACATTTGGACCCCCATCTTGAGAGATCAGTGTACGGATCCAATCAGTTCCCAGGCGCTTGCGGACTTCCGTTAGAACACTAAGAACCGATGTGTATATACCGGGGTATAAGGCTGCAACATAAGCATTGGCCTCCATTTCTCCCATGTGATGCTGCGATGCGCTGAGAGGAATAGGAAGCTGTGGTAGTTGCGCACGCGGTGGAGGTGTTGTAGTTGAGTGAGGCAAACCTGGTCCACCAAAAAGACGATGAGCCGTATCCGCAATATGTTTGTTGGAAAACTCCGAAAGAATGATGGAGATAGGCCCTGTTACGGTCCGTTTTGGCAAGTTGATGGTACCGGGCTCTGTCTCAAACTTTCCTTCGCGAGTCAGAGGATGAGAACGAGGAGCAGAATCCGGGACTGCCTCGTTCACAAACTGCTCCAGCATCACCTCACCACCTAGTTGCTCGGCCACTTCTCGTGTTCGCTGCATGGCGATTGTTTCCTTCAGCTCCGGGCCAGCCTCCATATCATACACGACCGGAGCCTCGTTTTGGGATTCCGCGTTTTGTTCAAACTCGATCTCTTCCCAGCCGCCCTGTCCATCCTCGCGGAAAAGGCGATCAGGGTCTTTCTCATCATTCGCAAGGTCCTCGTCCCGTATTTCTTGAATCGTCGGTTCTCCATACAAAGATGTGTACAGTTGAAGTTCTTCTTCATCCAGAGCGCCATCAGGGACGGTATTTCCATACTGCTGACGGATCATTTGCACCCAAGACTCGATAGTATATTCTTCCTCGCCCATCGAGAGAGGATCTTCGAGCCCGTCTGGGTTGCCTGCATCCTCCATCAAGTCAAGCTCATCCATCAGTTGTACCATCTGATCTTCATTCTCGTTGATGCGCTCGATTAGGGCGTTGATTCGGTCGGTTGGGTTGTGTTCTGTCGGTTCAGGTTCCGTGGGTTCAGGATGAGGTGCTGCTGCCGAAGAGAAAAGTTTCTTTGTTATAATCGGTCGCCTGAAGGTAATATCTTGTCGCCTCTCCCGGCGCAGCCGAGAGCTAGGTGTGCTTCGTGAAGTTTGTCGTTGGGCAAAGCTTCGTCTCTGCGGCGCGATCCAACCCGCATTTTCGCGAGAGAGTCGCGAGACAGCCGGACCCGAGACCAGCGGGCGCAGCATCTGCTGCGCACGCGGATGACCGGATCTAGACGCTGAATAGCTAGACAGCATCTTGACAGTCGTATGTAATATGATCGAGAAGATGGGTGAAAAGAAATAAGAAATGAGCGGAGCTCCAGAAAATTGATGCCAAGCCATCACAAACTCGCGTTTTCTGATTGGCTGGACCAACTACCGGAGGATCCTTTTAAATCAAGTCAATCAACTCCACTTTAAAGACTGGGCAGAGGCTAACCGTATTGCAGAGGATTTGTTGGTTTAGCTAGGAATTTCAAGTATCTCAATTTGTTATTTTGCTCCTCTGGATTTTGTGATCGAATTTGAGCCTGATAAAGCTGCCAGCCCTACACTGATTAGCTGTCTTCTAGGATGAAGCTAGTATAGCATGAAATTCAAATTAGGGTCTCCAGATTGTACAACCCAGATACTTACATAGTAGTAGTTAAGAATATTTCTAGTAGAAGACCATGTACCATAAAAATTGATTTTATACGAGACTTGCAAGAAATACAAAACACACAGCCTACCATATACATGCAGACTTTGCTACCAACAACTAAGTATTATTCTCTATCATGATGCCGAGATACTAGTTCTACACATCTAATATCTAAAAATAAGCCCAAAGATACTCCCAAGTGCCATGATCGCCATTGCCTGTCCGTATGGCATGGAAGTAAGAGGAATGTCCTTATAAAATTGCAGATCGGGACCCATTGGTGTACCATAGCTCGTTTGCTGTAGCTCGCCCGTCTCATCCACATGTTGCAATACAGATTGAATGGCTTTCTCTCCTACCACTCGGTACTGTGAATCAATATATCGTCTCCGTACCGTCTTCAAAATACCATAAGCAAAACCAGCTGAAGCAGATGCCTCAAGGTATGAATTGGCATGGTCAATGAGCGTGTGCCAAGCACCGGATTCAGATTGGAGTCGTGCCAATGCCTCGCACTGTGCTTCGAGTGTATCGCATAGGTGAACCCGCATAGAATCATTCGGCTCGAGCTCCAGTAGCTCGAGAATTTCAGGGATAACAATCGTGCACCAACTGTTTCCACGAGCCCATAGAGCATTCGCAAAATTGTGTCCACCCGGGTCACTTTCTGCCGTGCTAAACTTCCAGCCATGAAAGAAAAGTCCTGTCTTCGTGTCGAACAAATATTTAATATGAAGCAAACATTGTCGCTTCGCCTCCTCGATATACTGCGGTCGGTTGAGCAGCTTGCCGATTTTAGCGAGAGGCATCACCGTCATCATCAAGGTATCATCCCAGAGCTCTTGCTCGTTATCTTCGACATAGGTGATATGCTGGAATCCGCCATATTTCGTACGGGGCAGATCATACATTGCCCACTCAGCCCACCCATCCAGCCAGGGGAGATATGTCATATTACCCGTCTTCTCGTACACGTAGGCAAGAGTCAGAAACGGCGCCATGGTGTTAATGTTTTTGTCGGTACTGCCTTCTGCAAAGCGCTCGGTGAACCAGTCCTCGACGATCTTCAGGTATTGAGTATCACCAGTGATCTCGTAGAATTTCCATACTCCGTATAAGCCTACACCATGGGTCCATTCCCAGCCATTCCAGCACTTTGCTTGGATTTTGCGGCCATCTTTCAGGGGAACCAAAAACTCCCCGGCGTCGTCACGGATGTTGATGAGATTGTCAATTAGCAGCTTTATTTTAGTTCGAACTACCGACGCTGAGGGGTTAGCCACCATCTTGAGATTCTGGGCGTTTCTGGATTTCAGAGAATGAGCAGAATGAGCACCGCAGACTTATATGAGAGGCAATTTACCCGGAATTTCTGATTTCCCCTCATCAGGATTCTCATGTCTGTCCTAAATTCGGTCTTCAAGCCGATCAAAAGAAATCCAACCTGCCCTGGAATAGTAATTTAGGCGCCCACAGTCTGTTTGGCCCGGGCTAAATTGCCCCGAGGGGCATGGGTGCGAGATGATTATTTAACTAACGACGTGGTGGCATTTGATGAAGCATGATTACGGAGAAGCATAGGAAGGGCATCTATCAAAACTCGGAGAGTTCAACTAAGAAGCCGAGTTTGCTCCCGAATACGAAACTCGATTGGCAAACCTGGAGTACGTATACCTGGGAAACGCTTGCTAGTCCTACATACTGTAGATTTGAGGATCGATAGTTTAATACTCCGCGTGCCAGCTCATCGCTGGACTTGTATGTGGTAGTCAGAAAGTTCTTTTTCTTTCCATTTCTCGTTTGTTGATCTTCCGTCTCCACAACCCTACAGTACTGTCCATAGAGGTGCGTGGGAAGGGGCTCGGCATTGATGCCTTTGTTTTCACTACATTAATATCTCCTATTCTCCTTATGATATCTGGCCATGACAGTGCAGGAGAATTGTTCGTCATGAGAGACTATCGACCTGTAGTCGAGAGAGGCTCTGGAGGATGCTCTATAGATCGAGAGTGTCTCTAATGACATTGCTTTCCAGAGAGTAGACATAAGACTTCCCCCCTATGGATAACGCACTTGGCTCGAGGATTTGTGGAGACTGGTGAGGCCACAAATAGACGATTCAAAACAACTATGATCGTAAGAGGTGTCTTTCTTATCACGATCTTGACATACTTCTTACAAGCTTGGACGGAGGCACTAAACTTCACAAAGCTATGTGGTGACGATTGAATTTAGAAGAACTCAGGATGGACATAGAAGTTACTTTAGTACAGAAATCATAAAAAAAGGAGTCGCTTGGCTATATTATTTACAGCATCAAATTCGACAATGTCATCATCTTCAATCCGTTTGATCGTTCGTCATTCGGCCAAGTCAATAGAGAGGCCAAGGCAGGAAATAGAGAGCTGCCATCGCATATCCGTCAATCGTTCTTTCATATAGCATGACGATTATATCTTTCCGTTGCTTCTCTCAGGCAATGTCTTTTCTTCTCCTGAGCTATCATACTCCTCATGCACCGTATCGGTCGGCTTTCGCCTTGAAGGGTCTTCTGCAATAACCAAATCATGTAAGTAATTACTCCCAGAAATAACAGAAGAAATGAGCGATATGTACTACTCCAGATCCATATCTTACGATTATTATTTGTTTCCTCGTTCTTCCTCTTCTCCTCTGGATGAGTACCCTTCTGGCGAGCTTTTTCTGAATTCTGACGTTGTTTTATAGACCCGCCTTGGTCTTCGTGATGGTGACTTTCTAAAGGTTGGTCCAGGTGGCAGATTTCCGACATAATTTAATTCGTGGGGATTTACATAAACGGGCTCTTGAGCTGGAGTCAGTCGTTTATATTTAATTCTCAAACCCCCCAAGACTGCCATGTACCTTAGGGTAAAATTGCGGGTACCTATCCTGTTTACTGTGACATGGTGGCGAGAATGATGTAAATGATACCCCAGCCAATCATGTCGATCACCTGTAAGTCTACACCACTGAAGTCATCTACGGTACATACAGCATGTACTGTACAGCTCTTTTGGCATTCATCTGAATTGTCTAATAAATATTCCATAATAAGTATCCTGATACTTTAAACATGAGTCATTTGTCAGGACGCAAAGCTACACACGAGGTCTTCCTAGTTGGTATACGAGAGCGTATACTCGGTGGCAGTACCATACTCCCACATCACACCTTAAGAGGGAGCCTTTCCTCATGAAAAGACAAAGATGAAGTGCTCAAGTTACCTCAGAATGTCTTGTGTATACCAATGGTACATCGAGTCCATGTCATCGTGTGTAGTGAAGGAAGATCACAGAATTACAGTAATCAAAGATGGCGCATTCTCCGGTATTCCAAGGTGGATGGTTGGCAAAAGTACGCTGTGATGGGATGCGCTTCCAAGTTATTCCCCGCCATAGAACTGGAAAAACTTGAAAACAGCGCGATTATCATTGTTCGCGTGAACTTGAATCATTCTTCCTAAGTGCGTGGTTTGTATTGCTATTTCGGGGGTATATATACTTTAAATCTCAGGGTTCGCTCTCCGTGTCGTCATTACCCATGAGTACTTTCAATGCGCTGACCCAGCGCATCACCTCATGTTCCAAAGCCGTCAACTTGGCCATAACCGACATAAGACTCGGGTCTTGACTCTCGACTCGGATTTTCTCGCGCACATGAACCTCTTCGCCTTTCCACTTAAACACATCACCCGCTTCATCGTGTGCTTTGTGTCTACTACCAAACAATCGGTCTCGCAGAGAAAATCCGGTCAGGGATATATCCGAGGCAAATGCCGTAGGAGCTTGTGCGATAGCATTGCTTTCAAGTGTGCGAACGAGCAAAATAAGCGCGGAGTCTGCGATGGAGAGGTGGAAGGAGAGATTAGACGGAGGGGGTGAGTCAAACATCTGTTAGGTTAAAATGCATTAGTTAATCGATTCCTCAAAGTCAAATAGAGTTGATTTGCGGGGTGAAGACATAGAAGGGATAGTCTTACATCGTCGGGGACGCTTGTCTCCCACCAGTTGCCTCGCACGTCCCCATCACCTTTCAGCATCTGCCGCGCCTCGCTGATGGTTTCATGCAAGAGATGCAGCTGGCTGAAGATAAATCCTGCATTGTGCGGATCGCCTGTATATGTGCTCACATCGATGATATCTAAGCTCTGATTCACTAGGTTTCGGACCGACACGAGCTGTTGCAGGGCTAGATCGGGAGCCTTGGGCGATTGCGAGAGGGTCAGGCGGGTGCTAGGGGAGCCGCGTGGAGGGGGCAGTGATTGAAGTCGGAGCTGGACATCCTAACCCATAGAAAGCTATGATAAGTATATAACCATATTGAAGTCGTACCATTGGGGGGAGGTCTAATTCCACATACTCCCTTCACTAGCTTCGTCCCCACCCTCGTGACGAAACCTTTCACGCTTTCAGATCGTACTGAAGAGAGAACTAAGGTCGAACCTGGCTCCTGCGGTGCGAGAAGGGCCGCACATTCAGAGAGACCTTCCTTCAAAGAGGCGAGCGATTCCTGTAGCGATTGCAATAGCCATTGAAGCTCTCGAGCCTAAAAATTGAGTAAGTTGGCCAATAGCTCCACTGATACGGTCATCCCTAAAGCGGGATCTCTTGTTTGATTCTGCTAGGGCCAACCAGGACCGAGCATTGCAGACACTTTTTCTTTTCAACATACCAATGCAGAATCAGCCTCTCGGTTCAGCCGGTCGGGCGGCAGTGGGGGGTATGCCCAAGTCGCCATAGCGGTGCGGTAATCGAAAAGAAACGTGAAGGGAACCTTACACGGTGAGGGGTGGGCCAATTTTTTCGGCACGAGTAAGGGCAAGGCAGAAGAGTTTTGATCCACGTCACTGATGGGGCTTGCAGCTGCACCACGGGGGCATTCAGAGAGGAGCTGCAACGTCGATGATTGAAGGTCGCGCGTTGGTCGGAGCCAATGCTCGTCATGGACTGAAGGTAGGCTAAACCCTATAAGGAATAGCCTTAAGTTAGAGTCTACGCTAGTCCACAAAAAGTTAGCCGATCAAGTGCAAGCATGACGTCGATGATCCTCACGATCCTCTCTGATCTATGGGAGCTTCCAAGGATTGCCCTTATATCAGGCCAGTACAAGGTACATCCCCCCCGGATACGCCGGCTGCTTGAACACTAGACCTTGCTGGAATTTTTTCTACACTCGATATTCCTCTTTTTTCTTCTACCTCTTTTAGCCCTCAGCTTTCTTCCATCTCAACCTCGACTACCTGATCTCACCCAATAGGTACTTCGGGCACGAAAATCAATTCCTCCAGGCGCCAATCTTAAAAACTATCGCACACACCGACAAATTCTTACCAACTCCCATATTCATATTCCATTCTAGAGATCGATCATAATGGGTCTCAGCAGTATGTGAAATCAGCTTTTAGCCAGAATTCGAATGTATAAAAATTTCCCCGCAAACTAATCTTATGGTTCTACAGGAGCGACGTTGGGCTTCCTCGGCCTTTTCTTCATGGCTGGTTCAATTCTATTGATCTTCCTTACACTACTCGCAGGCGCGCGCAACACCACCCCGCTTAACGAAGTCTACTTCCTCCAGGCCGATACTGGTAATATCCCAGGCGCGCCGCCTACTTCACGGTGGACATTCTGGAATCTCTGTGGGGTGACCGATGGGGGTAGGAATGACTGCGGTAGCTCACACCCAGCGTTCCCCTTGGACCCTCCAAGCCATCGCAACTTTGATACGACCGAAAATGTGCCATCGCAATTCATTGGGTAGGTTGAAAGAAGTAAGCAGAGTAATCTGTGAAGGTCTTGGCTAATATTTTTTTTTCCGCGAATTCTAGAACAAACCACTACTTTTTGATGACTCGTTTTATGTTCCCCTTCATCATTATTGGTTTATTCTTCGCCGTGGTCTCTCTTTTCACTGGTCTGCTAGCTATGTGCACTCGTATCGGCAGCTACCTTTCTGGATTTTTGGCCTGGCTCGCCCTGACCTTCCAGATCATCACTACTTGTCTCATGACGTATGTCCACACTTTTCCAACCATTCCCCAATTCTTATAGCATGTGAAACCTAACCCTATCTTTAGTGCTGTCTACGTGCAAGCCCGCCACGCCTTTAACAGCAACGGTCAAAACTCCAAGCTCGGTGTCAAGGCTTTCGCTTTTATGTGGACTGCCAGTGCCTGTCTGTTCCTTTCTTGCTTGATGTACTGCCTTGGTGGCGCAGTCGGCCGTAAGGATGACGGTTACAGTGGTCGCAAGGAGCGCCGCCGTGGTTTCTTCAATTCGGCCCGATCCAACAGTGTGCGAAGCCAGAAGAAGGAGTCCTACGCTTAAAGGAGATATGATCATACCATCTCAGCCCAAATCCCTCGGCTCTCCGTATCACGAAAAGCAAAGCAAAGAATCGACGGATACAGGACTGACAGCTAGGCTCACGTTGACAACCTTCCATCTATTCAAAGTCTCCGCTTTTCGCCTCGTACACGATTGTTCCACTGCGTTGATATCCTGCTGAGTGCTCTTATTCGTCGGGTCATTCCTCTCAGCTTGTCTTGATCTTATTGATTATGCCCTTCAGTGATTCCCGATTCTCTGGAGTCTCGCCTCACCCACCTTTACGCTCCTTAATGCTGTTACGAAAATCTACGATCGTTACTGTAATATCTATTGATGTTGTTGAATTGATGCGCATGCCAGTGGGGCAATGACGTTATCAGCTTGATGATTCTTTTGGTCAATGAATCCATACATGGTTGACAAACTCATGTTCCAATGTTTTCGACGCTTTGAAATCGATGTCCCTGCGATCTACCTAATCTAGTTGTAATATAATTTCTATTTCATTCCACAGAACCTACTATATAGTCTACTTTGTCGGCGAAGCGCTCTACCGAGGCGTTCACCATCTGTAGGGGTATTTGAGAAGTTTGGAAACAATCTAGGAACCCGAGGGTGTTCGCAATTGAGTCCTTGGGATTACGGAGGCTGGAAATCGGGAGCAATCGACCATGGTTCATCCACTTGAACGTATGGAAAATATCTTCATTGGTTACTTTCAGGCGCGAGTCTATATAGATTTGAATAACTCGAACTCCAAAAAGATAATGAGGGTTAAACAAAAGAGAACAAGGAGAAACAAAAGCACAGCCTCTATCAGTCATGCATGCGTCATCACACCATAAAGGGGTTGGTGTTTTTTTATATAGGAATCAGATTCGTTTAAGCAGAGCCGTTGATAGCGCCACGGACGGCAGAAGAGCCACCGACCTCGCGCACGGCGATTTGCAGACCCAGGTCAGCGTTGACGTGGACCATAACCTCAACCTTGCTGCCGGCCTTGACACCCTTGACAGCAAGCTCAGCAACAGGCTGCTCAGTCTTCCAGACGATCTCACGGATCTCCTCTTCTTCGTCATCCTCGTCAGAGAAATCGGAGTCCTCGTCGTCAGCGGGCTTCTCCTCCTTGGGCTTGGGCTCGGGCTTGGTGACCTTGATGCTACGGGAACCCTCGCAGACGCGGACCAAGACATCACCACCCTCCTTGGGGGCGGAGTAGTGAGCGATCCGGCGAGCGGGAAGAGCAGTTTCAGCGTTAAGCAGGGGCTGGAAAGTGGTCTCAGTGGTGGAAGTGAACTCAACACCAATAGCCTTGCTCAGGTGGGGAGTAACAGTAACCATGGGGTGAATGGACTGCTCGATGTCCTCGTGGTCGAACTCTTGGACCAGGGAGGCCTGGAAAGCGGCACCACGCGCAGACAGCTCAGAGGGGTTGATAGCCGAGGTGAGGGTAGAGGGGGCCAGGATGGCGGTCTTCTCGGGGAAGATGTTACGGGCCAGCTGGGCGATCTTAGGGGTGTGGGAAGTACCACCGGAGAAGATGACCTGGCAGAGAAATATTAGCATCTAGCTTCCCAAAATGAATTGGGAATTCAACATACCTCGTCAATGTCCAAAACATCGAGGTTGGCCTTCTTGACAGCCTGCTCGATCAGGCCGGTGAATTGGGAGAAGACCTTGCCGGAGAGCAGCTCGAAGCGGGTACGGTTAACGGTGGAACCAAAGTCAATGCCGTTAGTCAAAGACTCAATGCTCAGCTGAGCGTTAGTGCTCAGGCTGAGAGCCTTGCGAGTGGCCTCACCCTCCAGCTTCAGCTTAGCCAGACCGCGGACGTCCTGGCGGGGGTCGACCTGGTGCTTCTTCTGGAACTCCTTGGCAAAGTGGTCAATGATGACCTGGTCCAGGGTAGCACCACCCAGCTCGTAGTCATGGGCAGTAGCCAGGATAGTATAGATACCACCGCGGCAGGCAACGACGGCCACATCAGAGCGGGTACCACCAAGGTCAGCCACAACGGTCAGCTTGTCAGTGACAGTGGCCTCGGGGCGGGCATCGTAGGCCATGACGGCGGCAACGGGCTCGGAGATGAGTTGCAGGACATCAATGCCGGCGTTCTTGGCAGCAGCAACGAGAGCCTCGCGCTGGGCATCAGAGAAGTTGGTGGGGACGGTGATGACGGCCGCGTTGACCTCCTTACCGAGGAAGTCAGTAGCGGACTGCTTGAGACGACGAAGGTGACGAGTGGTGATCTCGGAGACGGTCACAGAGTTGGGGGTCTCGCTGGGGCTGTCGCGGATAGAGAAAGCAACAGTAGAGTCGCTCTGCTGGGGGTGGGCGGAGGCATGGCACGGGGTAGGGTCGATGGACTTGAAGTCCTTGCCCAGGTAGTCCCGGAAATATGCGACAGTGTTACCGGAGTTGCGAATGAGCTGAGACTTAGCCTGGGTGCCGTGGTACTCCTCGCCCTCGATGTAGGAAAGAACGGTAGGGATTTGACGGTCTAACAGAGTCAGTCTTGAGTGATCCGGCGAGAAATAGAGGCTAGCGGGAGAATGATAACATACCACCCTCCTCGTTGGCAATAACCTCAGCCTTGCCGTCCTATTGAAAGTACGAACGTTAGCCAATGTCTTTGTGTCAAAAGGAAGAGATTTGACATACAGGTGAGATACGAGCAATTGAACTGCAGGAGTTACCAAAGGAGATACCGATAGCGAAACGCTCGGCGGCACCGTTGGCTACGTCACCCATATTGTCGGACTGTAAAAGAAAAATTTCAAGAATTGAAGATACTAAAGAGCTTCCACAAGATAATGTGTGAAAGAGACGAGTCGGGGGGGATTGGCCGACGAATGGGGGGAAGTTGACTTAATAGCGGGGGAAACCAAATCGAAAAATTTGAAGATTTTCCCAATCGGCGGAGAGTGGCTAGTGCTTATCGATACGAGTGTGGCGGTATCAGACGACCAATTAAAATGGCCCTTTTTTAAGGTTGCCCTTTGGTATGAGCCACATATAACAATCAGATTAGTACTGTATGTAGTGTCGATACAGTCTGCTGGATTCTCAGAAGTCAAACGAGCGGAAATTTCCAATTTGCCTAGTCTAACTCATTCCTTAAAGTATGATTCTCGCTACAATGACTATGCAATATATTGGAATGATCGCCACAACGGCATTTTCCTGTCCAACTTGAATGGCGCGGCAGGTCACGTGCCGATAGCGATAATGGCCGACGTTTTCTTTTGACCATCAGAATATTGCCCGCTCCGTCGTCTTTCTCTGTACGCCTAATATTTCGATCCTCTTAATACTCAATTGATCTTTCTCGAAAAAAATTGAGCTGGTCCTTATACGCCTATTCAAGCCATGTCTACACCCCTCATACTGCTACCTGGTGACGAGGTACCTGCCAGCCATGTCCCATCCACCAATTCCAACAACCCTCTCAAACTAGGATCAGGCGTTCGTCTTCTGTCGCAACCATCAGCTAAGGCAGCGAATTCGAATCATGTCCTTACAGCGACGCAAGCTGGAATTTTGGCAACTGATATCAAGCGAAACATTGTCTCTCTCCAAACTTTCTCCAATCGCCGATACATTCCTACGACAAATGATCTCGTCATCGCACAGGTCCACCACTCTAGCATTGATTACTTCCACTGTATCGTGACTCCTCACACAGCACAAGCCTTGCTGGGTCAGCTTTCCTTCGAGGGTGCTACGAAGAAGACCAGGCCGCAGCTGAAGGGCGGTGATCTAGTTTACGCGCGAGTTCTGTCCGTGGGCGTTGGCGCGGGTGCCGAAGTCGAGCTTACTTGCGTCAACCCTGCTACTGGTAAGGCTGAACCAGGTGGGCTCGGACCACTTACTGGTGGTATGGTTTTCGAAATCTCTACCGGCTTTGCTGCTCGTTTAATCAGGGCAAGCTCCTCCTCCGCTGACCATGGCGACCCCATCGATGGACTCGTGGTTCTTGCTGAGCTTGGGAGGAAGTTGGAAAGCCTGGGAGGATTTGAAATCGCTGTTGGTCGCAATGGGAAAGTCTGGGTTGATTGCTCCTCAGCAGGAGAAAGTGCCGTGAAGGCCACAATTGCAATTGGACGATGCCTTCAGACTACCGATGACCAAAATTTGAATCCAATGGACCAGAAGAAACTAGTCACCAGGATTCTCCGTGAAATGAAACTTAGCTCGTGATCGCCACCACTTGTTGCACACTCCCCTGCAAAGCAAGAGATGAACGCTTATTGATTTGGTTCGTTTCGAATTGCTGTGACATTGGCATTAGCTTTCGCAACTCCACCCACCCGCTCTCTATGGAGAAAGCGGCCCTTGGCGGATGGACCATTGTAACTAGCAAGCAACTCCCCTTTTTGTGATGCTTTCGCTTCTCTGGAAATTCCTGGCCACCTGCCATTGGCCCTTGCTTTGCTTCCCGGCTTGTCCAATGCTGGAAGCGGCATCAGAATTACTCGTTGAGTCAAACCGTCCGATGATAGCAAAGGGATTCAGAGCGGAGAGCTACTAGTATAGTGCAAATGTCCTAAAGATCCGGGCAGCTCGTGGTATACTTGGGTCTACATGAATAACGAATGATCATATTTTAATGCCCTGGAACTTTTTCCAGCTTGATTTACCGGCGAATTCACATACTCAATCATCCAAATAAAATCCGATTCATTCATATCATGTCAGGTTCTCAGATTGAATTTTTGTTACTATACATACTTCTACGCATGTTCAATATGCACACCGCCATGGCTTCCGCCCATCAATATGTTCTTCCGCACCGCATTAGAAGATTTTAATTTCTTGTACAATAAGATGATTCAGTAGTCGGTCTATCTATTCTGTGCATAATTCATGATTCAGTGTTAAAACACTTGAAAAAACTGGAGCCTCTTCTTCATCATATGACCCAATTGAATATCAGAATGATTTCTACGGAGTACTGTCTAGTTCGTCCCACTAGTGCAATAAGTTTTTCTGCCGGTGGCTGGGGAATACCCGCAATTATTCGGCGGTCTACAAGGCGGCCAGGAATTCTGCCGGTGTCCATGTCGAAAATTACGACCGGCGCAACACAAGATTCCATCATGGTTTTCGACAGCTGTAGACGATGGCAAGAATAAGTCTTACCCCGACTAACATGTCTAAGTCACACGAGCTCGGTAAGCCATATTATTTCTTTGCGCTCATAATCAAGATTCAAATCCTAGCTCTGTCCGCTTCAAGCCGTCCAATCGTCAAATGCGCTAACCACATCGACAGAGGCGACAGACAAGGGCTCTCGCGATATGGTCACTCCAAATGGCAGTAGTTCCTCGTCTAAGAGGAAGCGCGACTCCGAGCCTGGGTACAAGAGCAAGAAAAATAAAAAGCAGCATGGAGGAGACCGAGTAACTGGCAACTCGAATGGTTTGGATGAGCCTAGCATGGAGCCCAATGGTAGTCAAATTGTCGGCGAAGGGAAAAGGGTTCGGGGTCCCCGAGTTGGGGCGAAAAGTGGAAAGAAGATCGGTTTTTTTGAAGAAGAAGAAACTCGCGCAATGGAGGATCACAAAGTTAATTTTTGCAACCTCAACGGCATTAGTGCTTCGGAATTCGATGCGATGGTGCAACATTCCGATCGAGGCGACGGCGAATTTCCCTGTCCAGGCGATGTCTGTACCAAGGCCGAATTTTGGTCTAGCATATATGACCTTTTGCCCAATCGAGAGCGCCGATCTGTTTATCGCTTCATGCGTAGGCATTTTCAAACCTCGGATCAAAAGCCCCACGAGTGGACTGAGAAACAGGACAAGGAACTTATCGACTTAGTTACCCAGTATGGGCCGAAGTACGCCCTTATTGCTAAGATGCTCGGCCGCACTGACGACGATGTGACGCAGCGGTGGAAGAACCGTCTCGAGCACCGCTCAACTATGCAGTATGGGCCATGGAGGGAACAGGAGCTACGCGACTTGGTAAATCATGTTTCTCTTGTCGCGCAGAGTCACCAAGAGTCTGGCTACTCTGGAGATGTTTACGAGATGGACGAGAAACTTGTGCCTTGGGGCAAGATTAGTGATCTAATGAACAACACTCGGTCTCGTCAACAATGTGCCGACAAATGGCGCAAGATTCGAAAGACTGTTTTGGAGGAACGAGCTTATTCCAACCCGAACGCAGTATTTGAACCGTCTCGGACCGCGAAAAGACACTCAAGGAGAAGTGAGACGCCAAGGGTTGTTAAGAGCAAGAAATATGTGGATGATTATGACAGCGACGACGACGAGGGCGAGCAGGTAGATCAGTCAACACTATCTGTCCCGGAATCTTTTACCACGGCCAAGGACCCTTCGTCTGAACCCCATGCTGAGTCTGAATCACAACCCAAATTGGAGCCCAGTAGTCACCAGGAGGATGGAGGATCTTCTTCTGTTGCTGGAACACCCTCTTCATATGTTCACCAAAGATCCAATCCGATGGATGAGGAGAAGCGGAGGAAGAAGCTGCAGAAAGCGAAAGAGGAACGGGAGCTTGCGGAGGCCAGGGGTTTCACCGCAGCCGAAGCAAAAGAGGAGCGAAAACGAATGAGAAAAGAACAAAAGGAGGAAAAGAAGCGTCGAAAGTCATTGAAGCTCACCGAGCCTGTCTGATCAACATCCTTGCGCTTGTTAACCTGGAAAGCACAGAAAAAAGCCCGCAATTTGGGCTGGGTCCCAATAGTGGTGCAGCAGACCGGAATTTCATTAGAAAAATTCTTTCGAAGGGATCAGGTATAGAAGAAAGGAGATCTCAAGGTCGAGAAGACGATTGAAGTGAACACAAGCAATCGTCTCCACATGGATCCCGGACTAGCTCACTCGATGGGTCGGCTATATCTGAATCAGTCCCATACCAACGAACTGGATGCAAGAAGGATATCGGAAGCATCAGCTGGGAGTCCAGATACATTTTCGTAAATAGCTAAGTAAATAATTAAGCGAGACAGATAGTGGCTGTATGAGTACCATTGATATAAGAAGTTCTAACAATGCCTGAAATTGTACTCTTTTATATGTAGCGTTAAAGGAAAGGCAAAATGATAATGTCTATAGTTCATCCTTGCGATCTTCACCCTCCTCATCCTGGACAACATTCTCTCCAACAGCCTCCTTACGATCAACGTCGTCACCCGTCTGCACAAATCTAACTTGCTCAGCATCAACGCGCTTAGCCAGAGCCGCAATCTCATCATCATAGACAGTCCACTCAGGGACCTGTCGTCTAGCACGCGCAAGCTTCGGTTCTTTAGTCTGCGGGTTATTGCACAGGTCAATAGTACGGGCTTTGGCAAGATCCTCATCAGAGCACCAAGTCTCGCACCATAGCCACTCCTGTGGTAGGCTGTGGATAGGGATGTGGTGCTGCATGTTATTTGGGAGGTCCTGGTCCAGATTACTCAAGCTGTTGGGATCAGCTGAGAGCATCTGGTATTGGCCACGCAGACGATCACCGGCTGCAAGTGCACGGAAGCGCTTCAGATCAACCACATACAATGCTGAGATATGGTATGGTCTCCCACGCAGGAAGCTACTCCAGTAGCCCTGTTTCCAGAAGCGGAATCCTTCCATCTCAGTACGGGAGTCTCCCATAGGGGTGAAGCCGTATGGCGCGCCTTCCAGATCGTGATTGACAAGATCGTACATATCCGTGCGAACAATTTGGTCTGCATCCACGAAGATTACTTTATCGAGAGAGAGTGGGAACAAAACATCCAAGAAGAGCATTTTGTAGCCCCAGATCTCGCGCTGTTTCTCACGTTGTGAGCGCAGCCAGTGTGGCCATTTGTAAGTGACCATTTCATAGGAGAAGCCATATTCGGCGGCCAGGTGGGGGAGAAAAGTGCGGAAAGAGGGCGAGAGGAACTGCTCGATGAACCAAAATTTCACGGTATGCTTGGTGTTCTTCATAACCGACACCATCATGATGTTCAGCATGCGTTCGTAGAGATGGCCACTGGCGACGGAGAAGATGTTGATATCGGCATGCTCACTGTTCTTTGAACCAACACCCACGCTGGAAAGAACGCCAGAGGCAAAGTTAAGACCCTTGGACACGAAGTCCATTGTTGAGCCAGAGCGAGGTCCGCTTTCTAGTACATCGTCCTCTTCGAAGCCTGGCTTACGAGAAAGACGGGGGAATAATGTTCGGCCTTGGAACGACAGAAGGGTAACCTCATTGTTCTCATCTCCGAGTTGTGGACGGTACCCAAGGCCGCCCACACTGTCAAGGTTGAAGAGCTTCTCGCTTCGACCGGGTTTAAGATTGATTTGCCATAGACCTGGCTGCGCCTTGAACTGGAAGTAGCCCAGATTAGCCATGATGATGGTATCGGCAAAATGAGGGTTATTCTCCGTGCCCAAAACTAGTTGTACTCCTCGTGGTGGGGTCTTGGTGGTGAGGTCGCGAGAGTGCCCTTCGATCAAGATATGCTCCAATGCGTAAATTGCGTCGACGTTTGAGCCAGTCTTTAGTGAGCTCAACTTGATGTTGTCCAGGTCATGAATCGATTCCTTCGGTGCAACGAGCCATGAAGTTGGCACGTCCATTCCCAATGTGAGCAAAGCCTCGACAGGCACACCGGAGAAAGATGCACCGGGTCGTGAGAGTGACCCTTCGTTGGTAAACGAAGGTTCAGAGTCCAATACATAGCGATAGAATCGCTTAACAGGAATCTCCTTCATCTCCTCCTTGGGATTGAGGAAGATTTTAAGCCTGACACCAGCCAGCTCGGATAGAACCTTTAGAATTGGTAGCCAACGTTGCGCATTTTCTGAAGCTGGATCCAGTGCTGCAACGACATTGATGGCGGGATCATCAGAGTTAGAGACTGTGATCACAGAATGGCCGATCCTCCATTTCTCAGACACGTCTAACCTGAAGTCAGGGGTAGATTCAAAGATTCCCTCTGGAACATCTGAGATTGTGGACAAAGAGACAAGCGCAGAAAGTTTGGCGAGGTCAAGCGGTTTGGCAATCCGCATGTTCAGGCCCAAGTTCATGGCAGCCTTCGAAACAGCATCGACACGTTTTGTCCGTTCATAATTGATCAACTGGTCAATCTCATCGGTAGTCAATCCATCTTCCTTGTCAATAGGACCAACAGCCCTGCCGTTGACGACAAGACCCTCAACGCCTGGCTCGAATCCAAGCTTCTCGGCAAGACGTCTGTGAGCTGCAAGCAAACCTGTAGTTGTTGACTCGGGATCCTTGATTTCAGTGCTTTCTTCGATGCTATTTATAATCTGGTCAATATCTTCACCCTTAATGATAGATTGATGAATTCTTTCTAGAAGGGGGCTACTTGGCTCTGCATCGGAAATGCCATTTTGAACCAAGAGCGTTTCAATGTTCTTGTTCTCTTTTTGAACGCTCAATGCATTGGAGAGAAGTTGCTGTCCTTTTTCGGTCTCAAAATCACCGACGATAATGAGATGGATACCGTTCCGTGATCCATCAGTCGCAGCAATGCTGGGGAACTGGTCCATGCTGTCATTTTGTGAGCCCAAAATGTCAGCAAGGTCTATGATTCGGACGCTCTTAGGGTCCTCGGGCATTAGGAAAGTGTTGCGTCTTCCAAGCGAAGCAGCCAAAAAGAACTCAGGCAGCCAAGCATCCGCAGGGAAGACACCCTCCATAATACCCTGCTGCACAAGCTTAAGGTCACGGCCAATCAGCATGCTCATCTCCTGCATCCAATTTCCTTCACGAGATGTCGGGATACCGTTGACCAGGAAATGAGGAGTATCGCCGCTGAGACTCAAGCGGCGCTGGTATTTGATCGCACGCGTGACAGCGGCCTCGTAACGTTCACTGCTCAGTACTTCATCCAAAGAAAGAGCTTCCATTTCTCCTCGAGGTTCTTGACCTTGGGTCGCAGAAGCAAAAGCCGTCTTGTCTGGGCTTCCACCCTTTGAAGTTGCCGCAGACTTCCAACATACTAGTCAGCCTGAAGATCTCCCATAAACCAAAGGAATCTAGAACATACCTCTTCCAGATACTTGATAAGAGAAGAGAGCCCAAAGGTCTCGTGCAGATAGTGCGCTACCTTCAATTGAGCAATGGACTCTGATGAATATGCCATAGGGACCAGTCCAAATCGAACAGGGATCATGCGCTTGACAAAGGTATATATCTGTCTGAAAACCAGCAGCATATCATCGGGGTTGGACAGGTCAAGGGGAACGACAACATTGTGGAGGTCGCGGCTGACAGGAGGCAATTGTCCAGGATAAGGACTGGAAACAAACTAGCACGGAATTAGTAGTCTTTTCGCACAATTCAAGAATCTTCAACGTACAGCTTCAAGGTCGCTTGGCCATTCTTCGTATCGTGAGTCTTTCTCAAGATCATTCAACCAAATGATTACATCGCCGCCTTCTTTTTCATCGCGGTAGTCATATCGTTGCGCCTCGTCGTCCGCGCGTGCCTCTGCAAGAGCTGGATGGGACAGGAGCCTCACTGCATCCCGACCAGAGATACCAAGATCCCGGAACTTTTGGATCAACTTCCTCTCCCGGCGGAGAGTATCCAAAAGAGAGAATGCATCGATTTGGCGCGAATCAATTTGTAAACCATTGATCCACATCACGTTATATCCTGCTGGGATCATTCTCGCTCGGTTGAAGCGAATTTCCTGGAGCAGTTCTTTTGAAGCATTGTGCGCAGCCACGGTAGAAGAGTGTTTCGGGAAGTTTTGTGAAAGCTTTAGCAAAGTTTCTAAAGGATCTTCGCTGTCCATAACATAGGCTGCGGCGTTCAAGCCCAGCCTTGAGACTTCGGATGAAGAAAGAGGTCGCAGGTCGGTAGGCGCATCCTCTTTCAAGATATCCGTAGCTTCCTCAGCAGTTCCATCCCGTTGCTCAGCATCACGGTCATCAATAACAATATAATCGGTTCTTTTCAAAGCAAGCTCCACGCCGTAACCAGAAACGAACAATGGGCGACAGGTCCAATGTTGAGGAGGTCGATAACGCAAACGGTAGGAAATCTGGCCTGATTTTGCCATATCACTCAATATCTCGTGAAACTCTTTGAACATAGGTGCTGAAACATCTGCGTATAGCACAGCCGGTGGAAGAGACAAATCGCCAAGAACTCGATCGAAAGGCAATTCCTTTGGGTCCCTTCAAAGGAGAATATGGTGTCAGCTTATGGTAATGAGTCGCTTCGATGTCAATCTACTTACATCTCTCCCTCGACATCCTGTTGGGCACGCTCCATTGCAGACGAGCAGTACTGCTTGTCATCATAATGAACCCAAACTGGACAAGCCGCATCCTGAGCAGCCATCAGGGACTGCTGAACCGAGGTATTATAGAATTGATAATGGGCTTGAATTCGAGGAGCGGGTGATCGGATAGCAAGCGATAGCTTGAAGGAGGAGAGGCTTTCTGCGGTACCAAGGTGACCATCTTCATGGACGACCTGCAAGAACCGGTCGTAGAGTTCCTTCTCGGTGATGGCATCATCAAAGGCACCGCCGGCGATTCGATCAAGCAATGGGAAATATGATGTGGCATTCTCTTCGGCGGCAGATTCTCTATACACAGTTTGTGGTAAGCATTCAGGTCGTTGATAAGAATTTCAAATAGCTGGTTAGGACAACGTACAGCAACTCTACCAAGTACGGGGAGGAGTCAAATGAAGCCTGGAGAGCAACATTTACCGATGGACTAGCGTTGACAGCCAACCCAGGTAGCAAAGCACCAATGACGGCGAACCAATGCCACGGAGCGTGGCATTTCGAAGAGACCATCATCCTAGGTCAGCGCAATGGAGCGCGGAGATGGTGAAAGGATATTGTAGTTAGATGAGGAATACCAGGGGGAACAGCCCCGGTGTTCAAAGACAAACTATTATCAGTATTTCTATCGAGGTACAATATAGGTCATGGGAAGCATCACAGGACCAGACGAGCCAATGCTCAATCGCAAAAAACGCGGAGATGGGATGTCCTGTGGAACTGGCCACGACATTCGGGGCTGGTTATCTCTTATCGCGTGGCAGCTCCCCGGGGACCCGGGGGCGGTGAGGCAGTCGGAGAGTACAAATGACTGGAAGTACCATGGTACTCTTCCTATTTTCGACTGACGATGGTCCATGGCTTTCTATAAAAGTTACTCAGGATGGTTACAGACTCTTCTTGATTGCTACTCTTGAACGTCACTCAAGTTGGTGGGCAATAAATTTCTCACTTCGTCTCCTCTCTTCTACAACTAACCCAGAAAGCGATTAAGAGATATGTATTTACTACGCTGCGCTACGATGAATAATGGTTCAAATTTGAAGATTTCAATTGATTTGCTTATTTGATTGATCGTCAGGCATTATTTCGTTAGATGATGTGATAGATATCCTTGCGCCAGATGTTTGTCTTCCGTAACATGCAATGCCCGTTCACCTGTTGCTCCGAGAAAAAAGAAAAATTCGACAGTGTATGTGCATCCCAGATGACCTGTTTTTTTTTGCTCCGTTGTATCAGACGCCATGGGGGGAAATTTTTGGATAAAGTCAAAGTGAAAGGAAGAGGGTCGAGTCCTAGCTCGACAAAAGAATGTAACTCGACCAGTCCAGGTGAAATTGATTTTTTGAAGGACCTGCTTCAAGCGAAGCTGGACACCTTGGACTGGGAAATTTTGCGACTGGTAGCCTCACCAATTAAACGGCGACGCTTCTGTTCGTCGATTTCAAAGAATGAACTCTCTGCGGAGCTGTGCTGGCTGCTGGGGCGAGAATTAAGGGCGGTCGTGGATTTCATTTTCCTGAGATTTTTCGCCCGAGCGCTGGGTCCTAGTGATCGCATCTCGCGAGCAATGCGTTCAAGGAAGGAACCCGCTTTAGCCTTTTCTGCCTTGGGCAGAGGGAACTGAGGGAGAGGCTTCTCGGCTTCACCCTCGGAAAGGCTGGCGTCGGCTGCAGAACCAAAACTGATACCAGAATCGACCTTGCGGCTCTTGCCCCGGTAGGGGGTGCCGTCTTCAGACACATAAGAAGGCTCATTGACCAGCATACTTTCATCGATAAGCTCGTTTACATTTTCAACGTAGCGCAAAAGGCAGTCGCGAAGTGCAGGCCACGAGGTGCTCTCGCCTTCAGGGGCACCCTGGCTGAGCATGGGGTCCAATGCTTGCTTGCCATGAACAGCGACCGCGTTGATGTAGCGGAAGAATCCGTCCCGCTGGGTCTTCAAGTGCTGATAGGTCAAGTGAGGAGTTGGGCTGCAGGTCTTGTCTGTGACAGGTGGGTACAAGGTGTTCAGCATCGCGATATGGTTAACCTTATTCTGAGGTTCAAGCAGCATGTCATTAATCAGGATCTAGTCATTGGTCAGTCATCAATCTTAAATGTGTCTGTTCCTGATTGGAAGAAGTACTTACCCAGCGGCGCAAACCCACGTAAATCTGAGTGTACAAGGCAGTCACGGTGCGAGCTTTGGCATTCACCCTATGAAGCCAAGTCATCACACCGGGATACTTTTCGGCAAACCCTGAAGATTTTGGATCCTCCGCATCTTCACGGGCGATGCCCAATCGTGTCAGAGCAGCTTCCATTTCTTTCTTCCAACGGCTGTCTAAGTCTTTGAGGTAATCAAGGGCAGTAAGTGCCTGAGGGAAATCGACATTCTCTAGCTCGGCAGTAAAACAACGACGCAGGATGAAGGAAGTTAAGAATGACACGGGCAGCTCGCAAGGTTGGGAGCTGCGGTTCGAGATTTGTTGACTCAAGATAGAGCGAAAGTCGGCAGCAGCATCGAAAGACCCGTTGGAGGAGTGGGAAGAGTGGGTTGAGGTGGAGTTGCGGGGAGAAAAGGCGGTTTCGGGAGAGCGATTGTGAGGCAAAGGAGTGTTCATGGGGTTGCAGTTGAAAGTGTACATGTCTCGCAAGGGCATCTCATACGACGCTGGATAGCGAAGGCAGTGGTCGAAGATCCAGGTAAGAGCAGCACCGCTGGGGGTGCCCGAAGGCTGTTGCGAACGAGGCATGATCCTGGATGTCGATGAAAGACCCGCTAAAAAAGGCAGAAGTCGACTGAATGTGTTTTGAACGGAGGAGATGAATCAAACAATGGCTCGGACAGTCCACAGAGCATAAATAACAAAGCTCTGTCCTAAGGATGTCGAAGGGCTGGGATGATTCGAGACACACGCCAGAGGGGCGAGTGAGTGCTACGAGCGAAAGTCGCGAAGATGCGACCAAAAGAGAGTAAAGTAAGACAAAGGTACAATAAATTTTCCAGGCAGGTGACGATCAGAGACCACGGCGATATGCGGGTGGCAAGTCAAATGTGGCTGAGGGAGGCGGATGTCTGAGAGTGAATGCCGAGAACGATGCGAGGGGTGAATTCACTGCAAGATTGTTGGACTGTCAAGTCAAACCCCCCCAAAAAAAGAAGGTCTGGGGAAGTGGGCTAGTAATATTGAACGGGAGGCTTGCTCTCGAGAGAAAGGAAGTGAATCAAATGATTCACACACAGAACGAAAGAGGGTGGAAGTGAATGATGAAAAGTGGAAGAGGAGGAAGTTTTGAAGTGGGAGGGAGAAACAGGAAGAGAAAGTTGTTGGTTGAAGAGAGAAGCAGAACGGGTCGAATCGGGGCGGGGGGCAATTCAATTAAACCACGTCTTTTTCACCCTCTCCCACATTCTCCCACTTCCATTTTATGGAGTAAACGATTCCATCCATCCACACTCACTCTCACTCACATACAGTCCAGACCATGGTGGATCAGATTGGGTCTATCCATTGCCCACTCATCGGGCCTCTCAGACTTTCCAGCTTTATGGATCCATCGCCCGTTTTTTCGAGGCTCCACCTGCACACAGCCGGCACCAGGAAGACGGCCGAGGAAGGAAAAGACAACCGTTGGCCTTCCGGCCTTCCGGATGGCCCACTGCTCCTCTCATCGAGTATCGTTGCTAACCCAAATCGTTTCGATTTGCTCTCGCTTGGCTGCATCTGTGAGCCCGAAGCTCTGGGTGCTCACCTTAGCGTGGTTATCGTGCATCCGCGACCGCGTTCCTGGATGCTGACCCCGTTCAATCCTCAATCCTGTGCGGCCAATTCGTCCTTCGTTTTTCTTTTATTTTTCTCTCTTTTTTTTAGGTACTTTTGTACGACTCACACATGCGACTCGTCTTGCATGATACATACACTATGGTTTGGGGCCGCCCCAACGGTCATGCTCAGCAAACTTGATGCGATTGATATCATCTATTTGAACAAAATGTGATGTAAGTACATATATACATACTCCGGACAATATGACTTAAAGGGTGGATGCGCCATTATCGCATTGCGAACATACTGTACGCACGATCAATTAAACCTTTTTTTAGAGTGAGCGTCGTCACTCCAAGCGGAGGCGAAACGGTGCCTCCTCATCAGTGGGTCCGCACAGTAAAAAAAAATACCCTCCCTGTGGCTACTATCATCCTGGCAGCCTCAACAAGAATCAAGAACTAAGATAATCCCCCCCAAGACTAATCTCGATACTCACTTACTACCTTGTACTCCGGAGATGACTTCTGTAGTTCATGAACACCCGTCCACAATAAACAACCACAATCGGAGTGCACACCCATGGTTCTCGCCGTGTCACCCCGCTCGCGACCCACGGAAACGCACACTTGGTACCTGCGTCGTTTCAGGTCCCCTTTTGACTTTGGTTTTTCGGTTACCTCTTTACTATGTACGTACATATGTATGTACAGGAAATGCATGTGTGGTACTTTGCTACTCAGGCTGTAGCATGACAGATCGCATTCTCATCAAGATCTGACGGTTTATGTGCGGGAAATCTGTGCATACTTCCAGAACTGACATGACAGCTGTCTCATTTAGTCCATATTGCATCTGTATTCCATCATTCCGTCCCGCCACGCTGGAAGAGACGAAAATCCTCCCACCTGGGAACAAAAGGCCCCGGTCTTTTGCTCGTGGGGCAAAGACACGACCTTCCAAAAACAGGACAGTGGAGTGGACTCGTCTTCAGCTCCGCACGACCAGCGATCCCAAAAGCCCAGACTGTCCAGATGCGCAGATCAAACCTCCTTTCATTCGTCTGGTGGATACGTCAGAACCCCTTCGATCACAAGGGTGCACATAGGTGTGTTGACACGGGCTAAGCGGCGATCATGGCATCATTCCCCTGAGTACCTCCGTACCTGGATACTGGGCTCCCAATTTCCAATCCCTCGGGCCGGAAATCAGATTGGGATACAGTAAAAGAACGACGGTCCGTGAGATGATTCCTTACATACATCTTCATCCTCCGAGCCCCTTCGCCTGATGGACAATCTCCGTACGGAGTCCGGAGATCATGTGTAGAATACATACAACTCGAGCTGTCGAGTTTGGCAACAAAGAAAATTTAAGTGGGATGTGGAGCCACAAGGCGCAATCAAAATCGCGAATTGGACCTGTGCCATTTTCAACTTCTGTTCTCTGCGTCCAATGACCACGGATCCCAACCCTATCCTCGAAAATTGGACTTGATCACGGTTACTGTATCCCGCTCTTTGATCATTCCGTTCAAAGATTCAATCTCCGATTCGGTTCGGTGTGCAATTTCAAACTTTTAGTCCAGAAGGAATATACTGTTGTATGTACACAGTGAGAATTGTGGGTAAACCATTCCAGGGTCCAACTTAACTACTACTGTTATGATCGTGCTTGATCTTGTATACAGAATAATGGAGACATGACAAAGTGCGATCTTCATTCAATTCCCCGGTCTCGAGAAGTGTGAATCTACTATGTACAAACTCTACACAGTCTGTACTCCGTACTATGCACAGTAGTACAGCACATGGGTACAGTTACAAAGTACGGAGCACTATCTGCATAAAGTAACTCTCCACTCACAACGTTCAGTCAAACGTCATCTTCGGCTTTGAAGAGTACGCCCTAAATTCAGTGATCGTCGTGAAGCTGGGATTGTGACTCGAATCGGAAAGCCTCCGTACTAATAGTCAAGATCATCGTCCGGCATCATACTGTAGTCAAGACGACACTACGTGTCTCATCCCCGTTCAAAATCTGAACCCTCCGAAAGTGCCCAGCCGATTGAGAGAACTTCGGTCCACCGAGATGAATACCATCCCGACATCATGTCTACCCTTGTCAAAGACGTATCCGGGTAAGCTTATTCATATCCGCTCTTTCGTTACCTGTAGCCTCTCCACTATCTGACTAGGGTCTCGAGGATCGCTGACATCCGCCGCGAGCTCACCGATGTGGAACCTAAATGACCAGCCCGGGCGTGATTGGGCATCCAAAACGATCCGCGAGACCGAATTCAATAGTCCATACACATAGAGAAAGATCAAGGATATCGATCCCGAAAGGCGTCACCCCAATGGCCTGGAGTGAGTACATACATAGTGCACAGTCCAGGTACGCCGCATCCAATAGTCATGGCACCACTATTCGGGTATGAACAGCGGCTGGTTGCGGCATCCATATTTGCGGCCTTAGCTAGTCCAGTCGTTCGAGTAGACATCTGGAGTTGCCAAGTTAGCGAAGTCAATCGTTGTCGACATCAATCACACTGGCTGTGCCACCTCCCGACGGATAGTCACCAGAGTAGTCACCACCTAGCTTCAATGGGAAGATCATTATCGCCATTTTCGCCAACAAAGTTCTGACAAATATTTGTATACTATGGGGCTATGTAGGTATTCTTGCTTGCCGGCTGCGGCATCGTTGTCGAAATAGCGAGCGTACTAGTGACATACCATAAATAACTCGTCTGTTGAGGGCCTTCGCCAAGCACTTCCCCCAAAAGTCCAAGGTTTGATATTGACTCTGAAGTGGGCGAAATTATCCTTGAGACTTTATTACATTCTCTTGAATATACAAGAGCTTTCCCGCCGCAGTAGATACATCGCGGAGTTCCTGGGTGGCCGGCCTCATCCTCCATTTATACCACAAGCATTGTCGGCGTTCCTTGTCAATTTATTGATTCGACATGTTCACAGGTTATATCACAGAGATGAGCGAGCTTGGAAAAGATATTAGTCATCAGAGACAGTCCCTTGAGCAGAGCAAAGCATCAAGTTAGTGTACATTTATCTGCAACTCTTTGTATATTAGTCTGCTCTGTGATACTAGCATCGATGATACAAAGATATCCCAGCATGGCGAATACGATACATTCCACACAGAGTTCTCATCCACAAAAGTACATGCAGAATGGGGCTTCCGCGATTTCACTGGGCTGAAATCTTTTGATTCTGGAATTGAGAAATTAGACCTCTTAGATAATGACTAGTCCATAGAATGTAGTTAGTTGATGATGATAGATTGGCCCCGGGGGGGGGGTGTCCACTTGGCAGTGTGACCGCCTTGGGGAACCGGCAGAAAAGACAATCTTATCTCGCGACGATTCCCAACTTTTAAATGTTTCAAAGTCTGATGCGATAGCTTCTCTTACGAAGCCCAAAGAAAATCTCCAATAATGGGAAATGGTCCACTCGAGCGCAAGCTTCAATTTGAGAAGCGGAATCAAGATCTAGTGAAATTACCAAAGCGTAAGCAACCTGTTTCACCGACTGAAACCGCTAGTGACATCCGCAAGGTAATTAACAGCTTGGATCTTACAGATGCAAAAGTGGAAAAGCGACCAATCCCTCATGCCCCTATCGCATCACCATATGCGGGCCCATCGGTACCTAAAATTGTCTACGTCTCAAGTAAAACCCCTTTCATGAGTGCGGTGAAGCGCGTCCAGAAATTGCTCCGTCAAGCCGAGAAGCGCGCGACGGCCAAAATTAGTCTCGAGGACACGCGCAAAACAGAGAAGCAAAAATTTGCTGAACTAGCGACCGCCACTGAGCAAAGAGAAGAAGTGTTTGTTAAGGCTACCGGGCGAGCGATTGAGAAGGTGTTGAACGTGGGAAAGTGGTTCGAAGAGAAAGAAGCCGAATACACAGTCCGAGTGAAAACGGGGAGCGTCCTTGTCGTCGATGATGTCGTTGAAGATCAGGAGCAGAAGGAGAAGTTTGAAAAGAAGCAACAGCGTCTTGAGGAAGGCAAATCAGCTGAGTCTGAGAAGGTCAAACCCGAGCAGGGTCCTGCGAAGTCCGCTGTGAAAAAGCGTAAACGGCTGGCACCTGAAGCATCGGGTGATGACGAGCTACCTGAGACGCGGACTCGATGGGTCAAAATGGTCGAAGTTGCAGTCAGCCTGAAGTGAAGTGAGTACCAGGCGAGAACGATTGAAGCATACAAAGGCATTCCCGACCAGCGACATACTCGCTCACAATTGCGGAAGTTACCAAAATACCCCGTCATGAGATGACAAGTTCATCATATACTTACATGACCATGCATTCCCGATGATCTCTCTGTCATTTTCAGGAATTGCGTCGACACTGCAAAAAGGCACATCATAACGGGTATCTTGAGCAACTTGAACTCCATTTAAAGCATACTGGAAGGAGAAACAAGGGGCATTACTCAAGGTGGTTTTTACCATCAGCTATCAGCCGCTGCAGATAAATCTCCGGGGGCCTGACAAACACAATGATACCCATAAATAACAGTATTCATCAGATTAATCTTGGTCTGGACGACCAATTGATCAAGCAATATAAACATGAATAATCCCAATCCCCCGAAACAAGATCTATGAACCCGAAATATACAAGGGGTCACCGATAACTAAAAACATAATGTAAAGAAAGGACCTAGTCTACATGTTGCGCTTGTGGCACACAGGCCCAACTGCAACCATATCGTTTGAACGGCAACGGACGCAACTTCTCCCCAGAAGAACGCGGACGCTTCATACCGTTCTCATGGGGTGTGCAATCCCACCATTCCACCCACTCTGTACGAGGACTCACAAATTCCCGTTGGCAGACCGAGCAATACCAGCCTCCATCTGCCCGAACGCCCTGGGCTAGATCGAGTAACGGGATCACAAGAGATGGGAACTCGAGCTTTTCTTCGTCTGTAATATAATCAAGACCAGGGAGTTTCCATAGTGCACGAAGAGATAGTTCTCGCAGGGATGGAGCATTTGTTGATGATATCTGCTGTGTTTTTGACGGTCTAGACGACAAAGTATCTTCTATCGGCTTGCCATCCATGTTGTAAAGAGTTGTTGGTCCCGTTGCTACGTGAATAGCCGTCCAGGCATCGTCAGGCGGAGAGCTTTCATATGTCGTGAAGGTTAATTGGTTCCGTAGCCACTCTTCATCTCTTTTCTCCTCCTCATCATCCTCGTTCTCATAATAGTCGTCATCATTGGTCTTAGCATCCTGATCCTCCCTGGATTGGCGATGCCACTCAAAAATTTCGGCGTCTTCAATCGATGGGAATGGATTTGGGCGTGGTGTAAAATGCTTGAGCTCTCCCTTTTGGAGAAGAACCAATAACTCCCACGGAAGATGGGTAAGTCGATTAACAGAAAGGTTCAAAACTTGAAGTGCTGTGAGATCTCGAATGGTGCAAGGAATAGAGGTGAGCTTGTTGTTACGCAAGCTGAGTACCCTGAGATCCTTCAATTCGAAGAGCTCTCTGGGGAGCGTCATGAGAGAGTTGTTGGGAAGGTATATCCGGAGAAAAGGTTGAAGCGAGAAATATGCGTTCTCTGATATCGGAGGCTCTCTCAGGGAGGGAAGCTTGGTCAAGTGCTGAAGTGAATGAAGCAGACCCCTTGGAATAGTCCTCATGTTAAGGTTCCTGAAAAGATAAGATTAGGATGTGTCCGTAGACTTTGATATACAGCGCAAGAAAACATACCCCAGATCGATACTCTCCTCACCCTTCTCAAGACAGTCATTGACCAGCTTGCTCGCAAAGCGATGCTCTTCCGACTCCCCATTGCCATTTACCACAATGGGCCGAGCTGGCGGAGGAGACGGTCCTGATCCTGCTGCGAGAGGCAATCCGACTGGATTCTTCACCGAAGCTCGAGGGTCTAAGACCGTCTTCAAAAGATCTTCTCCCCAATTTGGCGAGTCCTCAGAGGTCAACACAGATTCAGCAACAGACTCATCACTGCCCATCCAAACACCACTATCGACATTGCGCTTCTCCTTGAAATCGGCCCTCTTTCGTTTGGGGTCCTGCACTTGCTCCCCCCACCAGGTTCCCCGATACCTTCGTTTGCGCCCCGCGCCTGTCACAGGCGCATTGTAATTTTCCACTCCCGATGCAGGAATATCATCGCTCGAGAAGAGAGCCGGGTCGCTGGAAGGTTGGCTTGAGCGGTCATCAAAACGCGAGAACCGGCGCGACTTGCGAAAGGACGACGCAACGGATCCTGATGCTGGGGTCGTTGCGCCTGCTGGAGAACGGTGTCTCAGTCGTCGGGGTGGAGGGAGAGGAACTTCGTTATCCATCGCGGCAGATAGAATCGTCACTTTGACGAAATACCCCCTCTAAACTCGCGATAGTCGTTCAGGAATGTGCTTGACAGGTGAAACGGCGTGGGGAGCTGCGCGGGCGCGACGCGTGGTGGATCCGCTGCCAACGAGAGCGATAGTAATGTCAACAACACGCGAGCGTAAATTGAATACAGGTGTGATCAATTATGACAGCAGGAAGAAGATTGCTGGAAATTACAGATAGAAGAATTAGATTCCCCCTCCAATGGGATCCCGAGATAAGATCGGATCAAACGACGGGTTTACCCCGAAGCATAACGCGTGGGTGCACGGCCATCAGTCGACCGCGGAGGCCACGGCAGGCTGCCAGATCCACAAGGAATGTTGGGATCTGCAAGATCTTCATTATATAAGTCTACTTTGTTCTTTTGATATTCTAGATGGAATGTTGAATCTTGGAAGAAAGAATAAAGTGTCTTAATTTATGCCGAGTGTCTGAGATCGGAGTTTTAACCAATAAGGCGTATCAAGCCTGCATCCAACCGAGTCAGACAAGATCCCGCTCAGGTGTCTCACAAACTGGACAGCACAGGACAATATGGTATAGACAAGAAGAAGATAATACATATAAAAAAGGGGAATCCGAGAAAGAAAACAACATCAACTCGTGTCCACAAAGTCGTCATAAATGGGGTATTTGAGAAAGTTTCAACGTAAAGCCGTATCCTTTCCGAATGGGATTCTCCAGCCAACCGAAGGAATAAAATGTCGAAAGAATAGAAGAGAAAAAAAATTATAGGTCCAAAATAAAGGTTGTACCTCGGCTTTCTGCTGGAGATGAACGGCGGAAGTAAATAAGATCCAGTAGTATCTCCTCCCTTCCTACATTCAATATAGGAAAGACATTTCTCGCCGACACTGAGTCATCGATATAAAACGATTGCCGGGAGGAGAAGATTGAATACCGACTGATATCTCAGGGTGACTGTTGGCGATCGCGATTACAGAGCCAGGCCCATCATCAGCGCGAAAGAGCCAGCGCCGAGAACTGCGGGCATGCCAGCACCAACATTGGCTGCGGCTCCAGTCTTCGTGGCAGAAGCGGCAGACTGGCTCGCAGTGGAAGTGGGAGTCACCATAGGAGTCGAGGTAGCCGGGAAGGTGGTCATGCTCGAGCTTGGAGAGGCAGTGACTGAGTTCACACGGATCAGAGTCTTGGTAATAGTCGTGGTCGACTGGGAGGTGGTGTCCTCAGCGACGGCAACCTGAGCCGCCGCAATGCAGAGGAAAGAAGTAAAGAGGGTGCTAATCTGCATCTTGGCTAATTGGCACAAATGCAATGCGAATTTTTTTTTTGGAAGAAAATAGTGAAGTTTTTAAGTCACTGGAAGGTTGAGGGTCGTGGGAAGGCGCGATACTTGTCGCACGTTCGTATTGAGATGAAACAGATCTGAGAAGGAATCTGTTTCGGAGGTGTTTTGTATTCAAAGTGTCTGGTTCTTTCCTTTTGAGCGCAAACGAGTGAGACTCAAAAAAGGCGGCAGATTTGATAGTAAAGAGCGTGGGCGAGGAAGAGAGAGATGAAGTATAAACGAGTGACTGAGGGGGGACAACGAATGACTAGGGTGAACAAAATTCTTCAGTGGCGCCAACAGGAAAGGGAAAAAGAGGAGAGAGTATGACAGGGTCTGGCATGCGCCCTAAATACACAAGAGTCCAACCAGTCGAACCTGGGGAAAGGGTGAATCCACACACCATTTTGGCGTCTATTGATTTTTGATTTTGATTAATTTCATTTTATTGACTTGTTTTTTTCTCCAATGATCTATGGTTGTTCTCGGGTGATCAGCGACTCTCATTGGTTCTGAACCCAAGGGGTTCCTGGACTAAGATCGAACTATGGAGTCAAAGTCCACTTCGTAATCACAGCCCTAAAACCGTCTGGGCTAGTCGAACTGTTTGCCAAGCCGACGAAAACACGAAGGCCTCGTTCCCGCACAGACTCCCTCCGAGGGTTGCAAGGGACTTTCAAGGGGATGTCAACAACTTCCAAGTGGACACGTTAGTTACTGCAGGTCCATGCAGTCTGTCCAAGACGTTGTCTATTGCCTCATTACTATGTACTATATACAGTGATGATCCACTCGAGGACTACGTGGACATTCAACTAGTGAACCACGGTACAGAGCAGAGTAAGTACATACAACCTACTCTCCGTAGTACAGACGACATAATATTTGTCGATCGGATGTCAGGGCCGGATCTAATGGCAACTTGGGGTGTGTCGGGAAACAAAGAATAGTCAGTTAATTAGCGGCCACCGGCCACATGTGGTACTCCGGAATGCGGAATTCCTAAGGCCCCTGATGTTCCACTGACCCTCGTGCGTGGCTAACCCTAGACTGAATGGAGACGGATGGGGTTCAAGCTTTTTACAACTTTTGCTCATAACGGCCGAGGACCATCTTCGCTGACTGAAGCCCGTTGGCCATGGAGTATTTCTTCGTATATGCTCTGCATCATGCACAGTGGTATACTAGAAATGACGATTGACTCGGTACATGATGCATAACCTGCAGCCGGTGTTAATTACATCTTGGACCTTTCTTATGTAGACTCTTAACGATAACCGACTGAACAACCCCCCTGGCGTCATGGATGCAGGAACGGACAGCACGGATCTCGTAGGGTTGGTCAAATGGTGATTTGTCTTGTCGGGCAACAATCCGCCGGGTCCACCCCCCTCAGAGAAGACTTCAAGCTGCTGAGGACCTAGACCACGACGATCGGATTGGCCCGAATCGGAAGGTAACCGAAATTGGCTCAAAATTCTGTCTCAATTTGCTTCGCTGGAGGGGGAAGCCGACACGAGTGGGAAAGGGTGGACTTCTCCGAAGAAGTGGGATTCGTTTTATTATTCTCACGGCTTGGCAGGGACTCGCTGACCACTCAGCGAGTTGTGCCTGAACGGTTCCCATGGGTTCTTCCCGGACATCCTCCACTCATAGTACGGGGATCATCAGGTCAACTTTCCAATTAAGGATCATATAGTGCCAGTTTATGAGAATTTGGGGGTTCAAGAACTTGACTGATCATCCGAAGAAATTTCGGTGGACAAATGGTGCGCCTGAACCGGCATAGAGCATTGGTAGACCACTCAGGAGTAAAATACGAGAATGCTGCAGCCAACTTGCACCACTGTGGATATTACTACCTAGATTATGCATGGTAAGCAACTCGCCTAAGGCGGCCGCTCCGACATTCGCCCGAAGTGGTGAACAACATAAAGCTCCATGTACAATACATATCTGATGTACTCCTCCCGGAGTGACTACTAGATACTTCCAAGGTTCGTATTTCGGACTTACCTTCGCCATCCCAGTGTAAAAGAAAACGATGCTGCATTGGATCTTGAGAAAGAGTTGTATGTATTACACTCGGCATTGCTTCTTCCAGCTCGCGGACAATCTACATCAATATTTCGTAAGCAGAGACAGATAAATAATAAACTTTTAGCACGTTCTGTATACTTTGTTCATATTTGCCCCAGCAAGTTCTAGCCTACGCCTATGCTTTTCATGTACTAGTAACAATGGACCACCGGCACCAGCTTGGACATGATGAGGTCACACAATCAGTCGTGGCGCAAAGAGACAAGGAGTACTTGTATGTAGAGTTCAGAAGGAGGGGTAAATGAGCAGAAATGACCAGATTATATCAGGGCCTTGATCCTATTGTGGAAATACTAACTTAAGTATCTCTAACATGGGTGGACCTTCGGAAGACACTACAGATGAAGAGAACACAAAAATGCGAATCCTACAACTTTCTTCCGCAGTATCACTACCATGGACCCTAAAAATCACGGCTCGGATCATTTTCCTTTGCTAGCAGAATGAACGGTCTTCGGAGCTCATTGATGCCAATGCCAACCCTCAAGTTGGTCTCATCTTGGACGCACATCCAACGTAATCCACCGCCGAGTGGAGCACCTCAAAACACCATACTAAATACGATTTATCACAATGCCATATTCCAACATCCAAAGTCATTCATAGCCGTATACTTAGGAAAGTAATGAGATAATTTAGAGATGAACTATATCTGACTCAATAATTTTATAGTAGTACTATAAATCTAGTACATTTGGAACTTTTCTACCGAGAATAGTTCAGGTAAAGTGCAAGAATGTCAAATGATAACTACATATATTTGCATCATGGACATCTATTCAAAGTGCAATATCTTTGTGAACATGAGTCATTCATCATTATCTGAATAGATATGGTACAATAAAACCATTTCAGATACCGGAGAGCTATAGTACTTGAAAAATTGATTAGGAGTATCTTTTCATTGATATATTATGATCTGAAAAACCGCATTCAGTATGGTGTCTTGGGTTGCTTCACACGGCAGTGGAACACGTTACTTCTCCCGAAACTATAGAAACATACCACACATTAGGATGCTTACTGGCAACTGATACTTATACCAGTGTAGCAAAAATTACTACATATTCAAGCCCTGGGGGTTGAAACATGAGACGATTCATTTAGGTCTGAAAGTGGAGAATGCCATTCAAATGACATCAGTTCCCTGCAGAAACCAAACAAAGAGGAATACTACCGCCAAGAAGATTTTGAGCTTGAGAATTACGGTAGACGCCTTCAATCATAATACTAGTATATATTTCACTGGCATAAATTGCACTAATTGAGAATTGGACTTCGCGAGTAGACATGACTAGCCAACTAGCCACTGTTAAGTTCACAATGGGTGATGTATTCAACCCCAGAGTACGAGGAAGAATCGTATACTGGAATCAATGGGAGTAGTATAAGACTATACCGCCTCCATGCATCCGGGTCACAGCTTCGGTGAAGGGAATGATCGGCCAGTACCGACAGACCCGGGAGTGCGTTTCGCACACGTATATTAAACAGTAGGTACCTGCTGGCCTCGAGAACTTGACATTCATAGCCAAGTCCCCCAGTCATGGATACTCAAACGCAGTCATTCCAAGCACCTCAAGCCGCCAAAAAACGCTCAACAAAATGTATTGGTTATATCGTACAGTACACATCCCCGCTTTCGATTTGGTCATGTTCGCATGAACCTCGGGCATCTCCACGCAAACGCCGAAGAATGTGAAGCTTATTGGCGCATTTGTCGGAGGGGGCTCTGACGAGGGAGCATCATAGGGGGGCCGCGGGCACGGAGCCAGGCATCATTGTGGGGACCATCAGTACGAATCACGCTGCCGATGGACATGAAGAGTCTATAGATGGAGCAAAGGACAATTGATTAGCCTTCCATGAACAAATAAAAAGAGAAAAAAGAAAAAGAATAGCTGCAGATGAGCAATAACAATGTTGAAGAAGTAGTTGAGGATGAGAGTAAAAGCAACACATACCCGAAAGTGGCACCGGATCCAAGCATGTACTTGCCTAGAGTTCGCATGACACCATTGGGGCCTGCACCGTATTGGAAGATGGTGACAGTACCTGTAGTTAATCAGTCAACTGCGTAATAAGACAGATCAAAGGCAAGGATACTATCTCGATTGAATGTGTACTTACCGATAATGAAGCCCATGATTCCACCGACAGCTAAAGGTGGAGAACCACGTCAGTTCGACCGAGCTCATATACTTCAAACCTGCAGCAGATACATACTGGAACCCATAAGACCACCCATTTTCACTAGAGGATAAGTTAGCCCAGCGCGCGAAAACAAGAATCATCCATCCTCTAGGTGTAGTCTAGAAAGCCGATTCTATGGATCACTTACTCTTGTCAAAGGTCGAAGGGCCATGAGCACCTCCGCCAGGGGCAGGACCTGCAACAACGGGCATATTGAATTAGATGAAGAGAGTTTGCACGAGATATCACAGTAAAGTAAGTGAGCAGAAGCTCAAAGGTGGATGAAGTCAAGCTGAAAGCCACGGGTGGGATTCGGAGAAGCTGCTTTTTCCTCAAGCGCATTACGGAGCCATCTCCGCCTTTGTCACCTGATCCCAACGGCAACCACACGTGCGGATAGAGCACGTGACCCTACATGGGCCATTCGACGAGGGACCGTCGAGACGATCTCCTCCCCTTGGGTGAACACTTCATGGCCGACCATCCTTGATCTTTGATCTCTCACCCTCTACATCCTTGCTAGGCCGGCCTGGAGCCCGTATCAAGGCGGTAGCCCCGTCTATTGTTTTCTCCGTTGTCCTTGGGATGGTGTGAGACACCGGTCGCTGTTCAATTTCCGGAAAGACCTCACACGCCTCCCTAGTCTGGGGCACGGCTTTTACGTTCCAGTTTGCGATTCATTATCTCCCAAGTTACATCTGATAGGTGAGTCTTGCTTTAATTTACTGGTCGGGTGGCTAGTGGACGACTTCAGTCTATCTTCTCAGTCTCAGGGCTCTGGGAATTTGTTTGGCAAGCGACCGGCGCTAACGCGACGTTCCAACCTAGCCGACCAGAAAAACAACCGCCACGTACAATTTACAGACAATTCGTTCACTCATAAATACCGACACGAAATTGCATAGATCGGCGATATAAGATCAATTACTCGAAAATCCCCTGATCGCATTTTACCACCATCGGTTCACGCTCGTCGAGCACCGCTTTGACTTCCTGTCGTCTCGAACTCGCGTTGGTATCCTTCTCCATGACTGCTGTAGCATCTCCGCCTAGTGTGCAATCGGGGTCTCGCTTGGGATGGTATAGCACTGGCGACGGAGGACAAGGAGCTCTGTCTTCGATGAACACCGACGAAGTATCCCGGATGTTAATGCCAAGGAAACACATTCAACGGTCAAATTCGTCTTCCTCGCTTGGGTCTTCTACCTCCACAAACACTGTGACTAGCGTCTCGCAAGATATTCATGCTGGACAGGCCTCCAACAGTGAATCCGGTACCTGGTCATCGAAACCGAAGTCGACTCGCAAAGTCTGGCCGAACTCCAAGGCTGAACCAGTCTCCGGGGTTTCCAACGCACGATCTCAGGCCGGCCCTGCATTTTCTTCAGGACCGACTGCCTCATCCACAATGTCTGCGATTCACCAGCCACCGTCCATTGTTTCATCCCAACACATGCTTCAGTCATCTCAACAAAATGGGGTCCGACAACAGCCTAATGGACAATCTGCGGAACCCCCAGCCATATTGGCTCTGACGCCGATGAATCAAACCTTTGAAAAGAAGCAGATAAACGTGCCATTCTATCCGGATGTCTTACGCATCGGCCGCCAGACGAATGCGAAGACAGTCCCTACCCCCCTGAATGGGTTCTTTGATTCGAAGGTCTTATCCCGACAGCATGCTGAAATTTGGGCCGAGAAGACCGGAAAGATTTGGATCCGCGATGTCAAATCATCTAACGGAACCTTTGTCAATGGGCATAGGCTGTCACCAGAGAACAGGGAGTCGGATCCCCACGAATTACGGGAAAATGATACACTTGAGTTGGGAATTGATATTGTCAGCGAGGATCAGAACACCATTGTCCACCACAAAGTTTCGGCTAAAGTTGAGCACGCCGGTCTTTACGGCTCGACTCCTAACATCCTCGACCTGAACTTCGGAGATCTGGACCCTGCTTCTGGCGGTGGTCTTCTGCCTTCACCCCTCAGTCAACCCCTTTCACACATGCGTGGACGATCTGGTAGCAATATGAGCAACCGGTCTGCTCAAAGTGCCGCAAGCAATCAGCTCAACGCCATGCAGCAACAACGTCAAATGAACTACTGGAACTCCCCTATTTCAGTGGAACAGGTTGTCAAAAGACTCACAGTAAGTTTACAGATAGCGCTTGATCACCCTGACAACTCTAACATCATACTACAGAACGAGTTGAAGCAAGCCAAGCAACAGTCTCAGGATCTTCGCCAAACCGACGAATTCCTGATAGCAATTAGGCAGCCAGGCTATATGGAGAAGGAAAAGGCCAACAAGCCATCCCCTCTCGAAAGTAACCCCCAACGTCAACTCAATGGACGCCCCAAAATGCCCCGAGTCGATTCTTTCTCTAGGTTCTCTGATCCACCGGCACCTCCACCCCAGCAACCCCTTCCTGAGAAGCCTGACGCTCCCCCGCGCACTGGATCAGATTCATTCTCTCCTCTCAAACGAAGTGATACCGACAAGCCCAAGTCTTTCCCTACTGGCTCTCCTGTTTCCCGTGATTCAAGTCAAATATTGTCTCTAATTGAGGCTCTGTCAACCGCCAAACGCGAGATTGATACTCAAGGAACTCGTATCAAGGAGCTTGAAGATCTCCTTCGTCAAGAGAAGACTGCACGTGAGTCTGCTGAAGATAGAGCCAAGCAACTCGAAATTAGCGCCTCTACAGAGGAAGAGCAGCCGAAACCCGAGAATAATCTCGATCAAGCTTTGGAAGATGAAACCCTTGTCAAACAAGAACAACACAGCGTTGAAAATGCTAAAGGACCAAATGGCACCGTCTTACCATCTGAGACTCCTTTCATCTCTGAAGAAAAGGAGGTTGAATCCTCTGCTGTAGCCCACACCGAGCAATTACAACGACGTCTCGATACGATGGCAGAGGAGATGGAAGAGATGAGAAAACAGATGGCTTCTTTCAAGCAGCGCGCTGAGACTGCCGAAGATGAGACTGTGCAAACAAGAAAGTCTCTCGCAGAAATGATCGAAACTCTCCGCCAAGAACGTGCAGACAAAGCTGCGGCTGCGGCTATCTCCGAAGAGAAGAAGGCAGATGGAGCAAGTGATGAGCCAGCGAAGGTCGGCTCTGACTATGCATCTCCAGCTGAAAATGGTGTTGCCAAGGCCGGAACTTCAGCGCAGAATTTTGAGTCTGAATCTTCGAAGCATGAAGAGGCCGATAGTACTTCAGCCACTGCAACGAAATTACAAAAGCGTCAATACCTCGAGGAAGCGAGTCCGTATGCGTCCATATTTGGAGTGGTTCTCTTTGGGGTCGGTTTAATGGCCTATCTCAACGGGTGGCAAAAGCTGGACAAATAGACTACTTTTTGTGGCTTCACCCTGCACACCTTGTTTGACACATTAATTATTTCTTTCTGCAAAGCCTGGCACCCTACGTGGCTGATCAACCAGCATGGTCCTTTTCATTCCGACGACTCTTTCCACTTGACGACTTGATTTCCCTGTACTCTAGGCCTGGCCCCTGGCTAAGGAGCCTAGCTACTTTGATAATTCTGGGGGTTGGTGTTGGTTTCCATTGCCGTCATATTGCATAGTTGCATATTGTGACCTTCTTTCTCCCCTGTCCTTTGTGTCATGAGCTTCTTTATTCGCACCAATAACGATCCTTGGTGCTGAATGTCCTGATCTTTTACCTTGGGTTGATTCCCACCTGTTTTCTTTTATTGCAACGTCACCCTGTCTCCATATCCCGTGTCTCATCACCTTAGCCTACACAGTCTTTATTTTTTTTTATTTATCATTTCTTTTATATCCTTTCTAAGCCTCTTCCTTTTTTCCAATGTCGGCCCTTTGCCTTTCAAGGCACTGGTGTCTATCTTTTTCTCTGCACATGATGGAAATTACTATGAAAGGTTCATGACCTTGAGTCTTTTTGATGCTATTGAATTAAGTGTTTTCTTGGGAAGGTTTCTCACGAGCATGATTGAATGGCTACGTCTTGATAACGCAGTTTCCTCGAGGGTGTTTTATATGTCTTCGTATTCATTCCATGGTTACTTTAGCGAATAAATGTTTGATTTATCTCGCCTGGACGCTTGCAATCACTTTTTCTGCCGAGTATCTGTTGTCCTAGTCGTATTGCTTACTATCATCCGACTGTACGAGATATCTGGCATCGACTCAAACTCATGCTACTCGTTAGGCAATGGGGCTTCTCTCTCAAAAGCAGGGTCGTTTCTTTTTTGTTTACAGGCAATCTCCAGTGCTATTATTAGTATGCGGGAATGATACCCCGACAGTCTGATATATGCCCAATTACGTGCACATTACTATGATTCAGATAGCACTATGACAAATAATACCAATGATTGATCAGCATGAACGTGGAGTTCGATTGACAAATTTACATCAGGTTCATTTTTCAAAGTGTACACTAGCATAGGAAAAGCAACAACCCAAATTAGAATTACATGCTTGCCGATACAATCACCCAGTAAATATCCCATATCAATTTACTATCCACGCTGCTGGCCACTAGCAGTGTTACTTTCGTAATCAGAGCTCTTCACACGGGGATCTAACTTATTGAGAAGATTGGAATGATGGGGTCCGGAGGATCTTCTCTTGCCCGACTCCTGGGTATTGTAGCTGCTACCTCCAGCAGCAGTGCCGCCAAATCCTTGCTGGCCGGTGCGGTTGTGGAGCTCAGACTCGTCGGATTTCATCTGGGGAACCATATTGGATCCCGCATTGCTACGAGTATTGTAGTCGTGTGTGCCGCCAATATTTGTGCCATGAGTTGTATCGCCTGCGCCTTGGGGAGCAGCACCATACCCTCCGGCATAGCTGGAGTTATAAGTGTTGGGGACTTCAGTGGTGCCCATGGTATTTGAGCCGCGAGTGTGTCCAGCACCTGGTGCGATTAATCGTGAATATGTATATCAGTAGTAGTATATTTGCAGGATTGAATACCTTGCATAGGGTCTGCCATTCTGGAATCATGACGAGTGCCGCTGCCATAACCACCAGAGCCATGATTACCTGTGCTATCCATTGCATGTGAGCCATATGTTGCGGTGCCCGTGGTGGCATTTGTACTCGGATTCATGTTGTTTGAGGCATAAGAGCTGTCTGAGTTGCCTTTGTTGGAACTGAAGTTACTTGTCTCTTGAGGGTTGATATTGGATGTGTTTCGAGCTTCGGAGCCCATGGCAGACGAGTTATAGTTGCTTCCTCCATGGTCGACACGAGTATCTATTGAGATAGGTGAGTTAAAGGCTGTCAAAACACTCTTCGAGGATTGAGATTTACCATCGGCCTTGTGAGACATCTGAGACGAGTCATGGGACGAACCCTTTTGGTCATGATGGCCAGTAACGGCATCCTTAACTTTGTGCATAAAATTCGACATTGCGAAGAAACTTGAAAGGTGAAGTCGTAGATAATAGCTTAGTTCAACGATGAGTATACGGGCTTGATAGTACAAGTCGAGCCATATAAGCCGACGTAAAGGCCTGGCCTATTGCTCGTTTATATGTCCGAAGAGCATACGTCAGGCTGCTTTGACTAAATTTCTACGCCGCATATAGATCAAGGATCCAGTGGCGCCATAATCTTGGAACCCGGGGTGTATAAGAGAAGAGAGACCAGTCAGATAGCGAGGTCTTCCATTTTTTTTAGCTTGAGAGGTTGATGACGTCCAAACTAACTCTCTGATATACCGAAACGACCACTACTTAGCGAACAACTGAAGCACCCATGTCATCGGGCGTTATATAAATGACGAAGACCGGGCCAAGCCCGCCACTTAGCAGGGGTCTCAATTGTATCTCCGCATGGTCATGATGCAGAGCTGATGCGTAACCAAGGGTCTGCTCCCACAACTTATTGTGACATTCCATGGTAATTTGATAGGTAAGACCAACTACTTGTAGTAAATAATCACTCTAAGTTCGATCAATAACCACTGACGCCAATGTGCACCGTTGGTTGTATGCCGCGGTGAACAATGATTTTGGTCCAAAAAGGTTTGCTGGTAAAGCTTCTCTTGCCACACATGGGATTAACAGACCTGGATTTTTGGAATATTCTTTGTAAGCTCTGTGTTAATTGTGGCAAGGTACAGGATGCCATTCATGAGGATGAAATACCGTACGTCATGTCGATAGGTGGAGACTAGTGTATCGCTGGACCACGCTAAACTGCAACGGGGTAACTAAGTGGGTTGAGGTAATCAATTGTATCCTTCTACGGAGTACTCCGTACAGACTACGATGGATGTTGTAGGGCCACTCCCAAAATATCTCCTGACAGAGCGTGAGTCGGCCTCTTGGATGCAGAAAATCTTGTCCATTCTGTCTATGTACAATCGAGACTCAAAGATAATATGATGCAGGTAAGATATGCAGCTACCCTATGGTATCGAGACAAAGCGTGGGTGGGAGGGTCCCCAGAGTGGACCTGAGGGGGAAGATCCGCGTGGACTACTGGCTAGTTCACAGCCTTGAGAACCGTTAAAGGTACTCCGTAGTCCGATCGATATTCACGCCTTTATCCCAACCTCATACAGTTAATTTCTCTCCATCAACGGAGACCTTCTCGACTTATATGTAAGTCCAAAATGACCGGACAACGTGATCAGACAACGTGACCAATCCCGGCCTTGGCAACTCTGCCTCAGGCATGACAAGATTATGCCGTCACAGCCCGTTACATAATCCTCATCGGAGTCTCTCCACTTCGGGAGTGACTTCACCATCTCCTTATCATCCCCTGTGCCCCTCCGTCCTTTTTTATACCCCGAGCGTGCGTTGGTTTTGGGAGTTGCTTCTATTCTGTTGACCAGCGGTGCTGCTCATTGTCCTCGATGAGTGGCCGCCTGTTCGCTGTTTGTTATCCGCCAACTGTTGGATTGGTTGACCGTCACGTTTGTCAGCCGCTGTCATACAACACAAGTTCCAACCGGTCCTTTCAAGGTGTTCTTTTGAACGTCTGAAACCCACCATATCAGATCCCACATTTTTTTTCTCTTTCAGTTCTCGAGTTCTCTGAACCTCATACCACTACCAGAGATGCGACCGCCACGCCTCCTTCTCGTACTCTTCTGCCTAATTTTCTTGCCTATATTCCTGACCTTCTTTTCCGCCTTTTCCTCGTCAGATGTTGCAACCCCGAATACGATCGCCGGACGACCGTCTGGATTACATGCTTTGTTTTCGTTCAACATTCCGGCATCACTCTTCCCCCCGTCGGCAATCATCAGTCTGACCGATGACAACTCCACTTTCTTCCTTGCCCGCCCCGCGGCTTTCGGCCCACTTTTACCAGATAAAGGCCTGAGTGGTCGACTCTGGGTAGGCTCTGGCTTTGGAGAGCCAGGTCTTTCTACGGGGACTGAGGGTGAGTTGGGCTGTTCCGACATTCCCGGCTGGGGGGAGGGAACTGGCCGCAAGAACCAGGATACGCCTTTAAGGAGCACAGAACTGCAATCTGGCCGACCCAGCAGTAGTACGGTCGATGATTTCGTTGTTCCACAAGCTCGTTCCCGGTTGCCATCGCAGGCAGAGCCTGCCCACTCAAGTGAGCACCACGACGATGCTCTTCTCTCCCCAAATGATGGCACCGACGATCATTTACATCGCCCTCTACCGCAGTCCGGTGTTTCAGACACCGGAGCGTCCCAAAGATATGGTGACTACGTGCAAAGCAAGCAGTACACACACGCTGACATCCAGTCGCTGCAAGAAATGGCTGAGATTCAGGGGAGGGTTGTGCTACTGAGTCGTGGGGGTTGTGGCTTCCTGGAGAAAGTCAAATGGGCTCAGCGTCGAGGTGCCGTTGCTGTTATAGTAGGAGACGATACCCGCGGTGGCAATTTGGTAACAATGTATGCACGGGGTGATACATCGAATGTCACCATCCCAGCTCTATTTACCTCCCACACAACCGGTCACCTCCTTTCTTCATTGATGCCGGCCCATTCAGATGCGGCCCATGGACTTGGAGATGCCTTTAAATCGCTTCAGGCAAAGCTTGCTGGTCAAGCGAATGCCGAAGTACAAAGAACCACGGTCACAACAACTACGACTGCGGAAGCCACCTCCACACCCTCTTCTACGAGCCTTTCTACTCCTAATGTGCGACCTTCTCCCGTGTCTGAAAATATCAGTAGCGGGGTTTTCCGTAAACTGGGCTATCTACTAGGTTTGTGCAATAAACATGGCGGATCCAATGCTGTGGAGGACAGCCGGCGTCCACCCAGTAGCGGCAACCTTGATTGGATGATGCTTGGATCTTGGGAAGGTGCCAATTCCCAGGCGGAAGTTTCTAAAGACCGCAAAGACAAGACCCGATATCGTGGCAAAATTGATGATAAGTCGAGTGAATCCACGACCGGTCTATCACCTGAAAGCGTTGACGGTGATGACTTCGTCATTGGTGTTCAAGACTGGAGAGATCCTGACCTGATTGCACCGCGCGGAAGTGCACTTCCAACCCCCAGTTCCTCCATCAGTGGAAAGGAAAACCCCAAGGCTTCCGGCCTCGACAGCGATGTTGAATCGGGCACTAACATTCTGCGTGGTGGTAGCATTACCCCTGGCAGTGGTGAATATCACAGTATTGACAAGTCGAATGGTCATGTCCACGACGCCGGTATGAAAGAGCTAGAAAACGATTCCAATGCAGCCAATAAAGTATCCACTCAACGACGAAAAGGATGGTTCTTAAGTCATTTTGGTTGGGGCCATGATGAGCCAGAACAAGCGACCCAGCCATCTGCATCTCCCTCAGTGCAAAAATTTCCCATCAACCAAAAGACCGAGAAACTTGCTCAGCCATCGTCTCCAGCCGACCGTATGTATACAGAACATGAGGGCCTCTGGGTCACCTTGACACCAACTAGCATGTCAACTAGCCCCTTTTTCGACACGCTCCTTGTCCTTGTCGTCAGTCCGCTATTAACTCTGACCGTTGTATATGCTTTGTTACTACTCCGGTCTAGAATCCGGCGGCGTCGATGGCGAGCCCCGAAATCTGTGGTCGAACGCCTACCTGTCCGAACATACCATACAATCACCAATATCTCGTCTTCGTCTAGCTCCAGCTCTTTGCGCAGCGTTAGCCCCGGACCTGTAACACCCACGTCCCCACTTCTTGGCAGTGGTAGCCGATCAAGTGTATCTCACTCAAGCCGATCACGCTCTCAGACCATTGCTGGGATGACCGTGGACCCATCGATGATTCAAAGGGAAGAAAAGCCCACCAGCTTATCTTCAGGCTCCGTCCTGTGGCGCCGCAAATACACAGGCAGACAAGTTGAATGTGTTGTTTGTCTTGAGGAGTATATTGATGGGCAAAGTCGAGTGATGAGTTTACCCTGTGGGCATGAATTCCATGCGGAATGCATGTAAGTCTTTTAATTGGAACGGCCCTGTTTCACACTGTCATTGCTTGCTGACATTCTCAATAGTACTCCATGGCTTACTACCCGACGACGAACCTGTCCAATCTGCAAAGGAGACGTCGTTCGTTCTATGGCTCATTCTCCCGATGACGATACTCGTGAACACAATGAAGAAACACAAGAGAGACAGACTCATGAGCCAAACTCCCAGTCGGAGGCCACTTCTGCCCCGCTTCTCATCACTAACGTGGTTGATGAAACTGATACCGAACAGAACGCGGGTCTTGATGGTCATGCAAACTCTGCACCACAATCAAGCTGGAGGAACTTGGCCACCATCAGCTTTTCCGCTCTCAGTGGAGATACTATCTGGCACCAGGCTCGTGCGGACCGGAACCGCTAGCCACCCATTGGATTCCATGAATTTTCTGGGGTTATTTTTGTGCTATACTCATTTCTCTCCTCACACTTTCACCCATTCTGTGTTAGCGATTGCCTGATTCCCTTTGGACTTGATTTGTGGGCGTTCAGCGAGGACATATCGGAGTGTTTAGCGGTTGCGCGGCACCTACGAGCATCAAATGAAGCGGCTAGGTATACATCGCACGGTCTATCATTCTCCATATCTATTCGTTGAATTGAAAGCTTCAATTGATACCCTTGTATCGGATTCTGCTGCTATCCTCATGCCTAACCTCAGACCCACACTCTAAATGGTGCTTACCTAGACAGCCTCGATGTTCTTGGAACTCACTGGATTGTAGCCAATACATTCAAAGAAGTTATTTTCACTCATTTAGTGTGACACCCTGCTCGATATAAAATAGGGCCAATCCTACACTGGTGTAGAAGTGGGAAGGTGTGATCTGTTCAATACCATTTCCAATCTCATACTTTTTTTCCTAAGAGGAGTCTAGTCTTTTATCGAGGCTCGTATATCATCAAATCTTTACAAAAGAACCAAGTTGGTGAATGCTGAAGATGCTCTAGTTCACTATAATAATGAGGAGTTCCTCATCTTCGTCTGTTCAGGTGTGGCTTAAATTGGCAATGACGCCTGAAACTCGATCTTGTCAGTCGTGCTTTCCTTCTCTGTTTTTCTCACTCTCGTTCCTTCCGTCAATTTCTCTTTTGCCGGTCTGCTTTATTCTTCTTCTTCTGCTTCTTCTTCCTTCTCCCAACTCACCAGCGTCCACACCACCTTCATCCAACCCTTAAGAATAACTGTCAGTTCAAGTATCAGATGGATCCAGGAGGCGATCTAGGCACCTTTCAGGGATATATGGACAACACTGGGATGCAGCAGGCATCGAGGTATCCTGGCTCTCAGGGAGCCCCAGGGTACTACTATCCCAACCCTTACCCTGCTTTTCCTCACCATCAGTCCTATCCGCTCCAACATACCCAGCCCTATCAATCCCAAAATCCGTATCATTACGATCATCGAGGCAATACTCAATGGGATCGCTACCATTACCATCAGCCCTACCAGTCGTCACTCTCCCATCCAGCCTCGACACCTATCCATTATCCCACTTTACCAAATCCTCCCACTTCTCATCAGGGGACGACATTTGCCCCTGGGTTCAATTCTTCTCCCGGTTACTATCTTCAACAGGGGTCTGGGTATCAACAAAATCAGTATCAGTATCAAGCTGAGATGCCTCCTGTACCCCCCGTGCCACCTTGGCCACCTTGGCCTTCTTCCGACCCAGCTCAGGCGATGAGGGTTGGAAGTCATAGGCCTCGAAATTTTGAGGTTACTTTCCCTCATGCAATGCCTCAGACGACACCAGGTCAAGTCTCAGTCGCAGCTGCTCGTTCTTACCGATCATCCCGTCCATTCGTGCCCACTGTGGCTCCTTTTCAACCTTTATCGGTACAAAAAGACTCATCGACCAACAGACAAAACCCACTCCGCTCTGAAAGCATTGGCTCTCAGATACCCAGAATAATTGAACATGCTCAAAGCCAGCGGCCAAATGATGAAGATTTTCCAGCCCTTCCACCGGCTCAACCTCGCCCGCCTCCAGTCAAAGAAAAGCATATCTCAAAGATAGAAGATATTTCGGGTCGGGGTAAAGTCAAGGGTAGAACTATAAGTGGAGATTCGAACAATCCAAGTCATACCAAGGGGAAGTCCAAGATGGATGACTGCTCTTGTCCCATCATTACCCAACCAGTTGGTCTGACACTCCCACCTACAAAATGCACAAGCCTCCCGGCGACAACAGTTCAAGCAACGACCATCACTAGCGTTACAACACCCAAACCTGACCCTGGTACTTCGAATGAACGAGTCGCGGTCTCTGCTTTTTGTGACAACAGGCCTTCGTCCACATCCCAATCGCAGCCTAAGTCCGAGTCTAATCAGACTATGGATCATCATCCGATATCCAACAAGACAGCAACAACTTCCAAGAACGCGGATCCTGGCTACGTCGATAATTGTGCCACTCCATCAAATATCCATGCCCCTCCCGGTATCATTTCATCAGCTGAACGTAGGTTGCAAAACCTCAAAGTTATGCAGGTTGAGGCTGAAATTATAGACCGATTGGCAGCACAGCAGACCAGTCTGTCTGAGCAGGATGCTACTAAAAATGGAAGGTCTTCAAACACGGGGCCCGGCGTGAAGAACGAGTTGTGGCAACAGAGCCATCTTGGAATGAACCAACATGATGCCAGCCAGCGCCTGGCCGAAAATACTCATACGATGACCAGTACCACCACATCAGGGGATTTTCTAAACCCTCTTCAGACCTTCAAAGCAGAGGAAGAGTACAGACATATATTGTCAGACCCTGACCACATATTCTGGAGAAACATGCTGGATTTTCAGACGACTCACTATGGCTTTCCAGCAGTCGATTCCAAAAAACAGCAATTAGTTTCAATCTTCGAAATGGCGCTCAAAAGTTTGTGCGGTCATATTGAAGAGCACTCAGATTTCCAAGATCCTCCAGTCTCTCTCCTAGCCAGAGATGAAAATGTGGACAGCCGTATTCTGAGGCATCAGGCTAATCTGATAGATCGCTGGGGCATTCCTAAGTGGAATATGCCGGGAGTTCGTGATAGTCTTCGAATTAACCGTGATTTCCGAAATAACGCTTGTCATGTGCCTTACACGGGCCCATTGAGAGCCACCATCCTTCCGCCACATGAAGACTTGGGTAAGTCAGCAATGGCTCGAATGGATATAACCACGCCTTTCTACTCCGCCAACCCCCTATGTCCATATCCAAAGCGATTCCAATCGCCAATATCTGAAAGGTCGGTAAATATGCCCTCAAGAGGCTTGCCGAGCTACTACTGGGGCTCCATCGACGCGGATCCAGAGCCTTTTCTCCACGCAGGCAATCCTAACCAGCACCATACCTCTACCTTTTCTGACAGACATGGTAACAAAATGAACCAGGGACCAAACTATAACAATGAGAACACGACTGGAAATTGCGCTTTACCTGAGAGCTCAAATAGCATTGAGCTCCCTCGAATCATAGTCGAGGCATGGGAACCAGATCAAACCCCGCGACCCTCTTTCGCAGATTGTGTATTAAGTCCTAGCACTGCTGGGACTATCGATCACATGCACAGAATCGCCAACTCTATCCAAGCTGACCCTACACCTGATGAACGTCAACCTCGACAACCATGCGCTGCTACTCGTGATATAGCCTTTGCTCGCTACGGAATGCAAGCACCTGACGGTTCTCCCACTCCGCTTCCCCGAAGACGCTAGCGATGGCGATGGGCTGGTACTTCTTGATATTAGCTGGACAACAAAAATACACATTCAAGATGTATATGTGACTGTCAATATGTGTCTATCTCTCAGATCTTGCAATTGATCTTCAGTGCAAGATAACCATCTCTATGATTTGCTTGCGGTACGTATATGGAACTATGCGGCCGAAAGAAAGATCTGATTGACGGGTCTTGATTGTGTCATTCTCACAGGACCGAGTCATTGCTGTCAATAGTATCGATCGACTGGTGAGTGTGAATATGTGTGGGTTGGAAGGGTTGGGATACCTCAATCCATCTGGTTTTGCTCGAGAACATGAGCAATAATCAGAATGGGAGCAAAATGTTTTAAGAGAGCCTCTTCTTTCAGAATCCTAAGAAAATTTCGCGATGTACAGATTGATCACTTCACCTGTCTTAGATAGTTGGTCAAATACTAGCACCAAATGATACCTAGAACCAATCCTTGATTACAGAGTAGATCTTGCCCCCTTAAGCAAGGGTTTAATACGTCGAAGACTTGAAAAGAGAGTAAGAAAAGCACCTTGTATGAACATGGTATTATTGCCAATAAACAACGAGGCGAAAAGGGCCATCATAGGGAGAAGGACTACAGATCAATCTGCGACTAGCAAGCACATAAGCAACCACAGCACAGTCCCTTTGTCCCGCTCCACTTTCCAGAAAAGTCTTGATACCAGCGCGGGGAATTGAAACACCAATTAAACGAAGAGGGAGGAAAAAAGAAGAAAAAGGCGATGATCATGTATTGGGAGGAAGAATGTCTCGCGTCATGAATGGCGTGAAGAACAAGGAATCACCAAAGAATCGAGGGGGACCAGGATATGAGCAGTAAATAGGTGATTGTAGAAGAAAGTGTGAGAGCAGGTGGAAAAGACTGCTCGATCCGTTCGCCTGGACGCCATTAACTTGCAGAAGAGTGTATTGCGAGCCATCTCACAATTGAAATGGCACAAAAAGAGTCATACAGGAAGAGAAGTAAGGACCCTGCATCGTACTAGACTGATCTGGTCTAACAGGAGACAAGGTTGATATGGTGGTCATTCAATGCGGCACATGCGAGCATTGTGCGGTGGGGGTGGAAAGCCGTGCTGGCGATAGGGGAGGAACGGTTGTGGTGTAGGAAGCTGGAGTAGGGCTCGAAGGATGAGAGATAAGTGCCGTCGACATTAAAGGTTTTAACCTCGTGACGATTTGTGCCCCTGGAAATAGGTTAGAGATCAAGATGCGTCAGTCCAAGGGATAGAAGGGATAGCTTACATGCTGAATACAGGAGCATGCTCATGAACACTCAATGTCCGAAGCGTATCCTTAGTTGCGTAGATTGTCGAAAGTGCGTTGTCCATACGAAGATCCCACAGTCGAATCTCTCCGTTGCGGCTGCCGGAGATTAGCTCGCGCAAGCCACCACGTTGCATGTGCACATTTGTGATCCATTGTTTATGCTCGCGCCAGACCTTGACCATGGATGTTGTCGGCTTCAGTCGCTGGTCGAAGACACGGACAGCTCCGTCGCCGAAACCAGCCACAAAGATATTGCCAGCCACTTGGTCAGATGTTAAAGATGTGATGCAAGAGCCGGAGCGTGCAGGAATATCCTATTCCAAAAATGGTCAATGGCCAAAACTAGATACTCGTGCATGCAGGAAAGAGAAACTTACGTTTGTGCAGACTTCGGTTGCAGCATTCCATACTCGAATCACCTTCACATCACCCGCAACGAGAGCTTTACCTTGGCCTTGCTGCCAATCCAAAACAAGTCCAGCGTTACGATTGCTAGGAAGAAGTTCTGGCAAGGCCCGAAATGCTGTCACGACTTCAATGTTCCTGGAAAACTCGTAGTTGCGATAGAGCTTGAGCACACCATCGGATGAGCCAGTCAACAGCAAAGCTTGGTCATCTTCGTTGATGTATCGGACTTCATTGATCTTGGATCCAACCGGGTTTCCATTAGAGAATTGGTTCAGCCGCTTGTGGCTTTGCCAGTCCCAGATCCTGTTTGATCAAGATAATCAGCATTGAAAGAACCTAAGAAATAGTTTACTGAGACTCACGCAATAGTGTCACGATCATCTGCAACAGCAAGGTGGTCCTCAAACTGATGGAAACACATCTTCAGTGGCTGACTACTATTGGAAAGCAGAGAGATTGAATTATCCCATCGGCTGGTGCCGGCCTTGCTTTTAAGAGGTTGAGTTTCCGCAATGATCTTTTCATTGCGGCCGCGTCTCCAGAGACGCTCGTTGTAATCAGAACTACCGGGCTCATCCGGCTCATTGGGTTTCATCTGAGGTTCACGGAAGTACTGCAGACGAATAAGTTAATATCACATGTATAGCATTTTTGCTAGCATGAGAGAAAGGGGGTCTGGATTTACCTCAGTGGACCAGTCCAGAAACCTGCTCTTCAATGGGATGATCGGTGCAACTCCTGGGTCTTTGGCTTCGAAGCCCCGAGATCTCGGGGTAGGAGCCTGGTGGTATGTGGTGGCCGGGGCGACATGATCATTTACCTCTGGAGGTCGAGTCCATTCAGGAGGCGCACGACCGCGAGGGGTGATGGGCATGCGGCTATTAGATGGGGAGGAAGGTGGTGAGCTTTCAGAGCCCGTATCACCTGACGCTGCGCCACCAAAAGCAAGGTTTTTGAGAGAGGCGGCAACACTGGCAGTGCGTCGGAAGCCAAGTGACAGGTAGCCTTCTTGCTTTGCAGACGCAGGATTCGAAGATGGTGGGGTTGATGGAACTGCCGCCTTCTTTGCTTCGGGTCGTTCATGAATTTGAAGCTTCTGCGCGAGGCGATATGTGAGGTCGAGAATCTCAATTCTGATCTTGTCAGCAACTGCCGCCATAGGCGACTCGAGGAGAGCTAGATGAATGAAATCGACTATAATGCCAGCATCGCGGGAGATATCAGGATGAGGATCAACGGAAAAGATTAAGACCTGTTTCCAGAGAGCACCAAATATGGTGTTACGCGAAAGCTGGTGCTGTTTCGAGTCAGGAACTGAATCGCCCTTTTGGACGTCCGAGCGACCAGTCTCCATCTGAAGCCGATGCACCAAAGACCGTTTCTCATCATACAGTTCATCGTAAGCCGCCACCAAAAATTTATTTTGATGACGTTTGACGAATGTTGAGAAGAAAACGAGAAGCTCTTTTCGCACGAGCACGCTTCCGTCTGCTGACATGGGCAGAACAGATAGGGCCAACGACTCCTCGATTTGCGCGACTTGGTCCGTCAAATCTGGGATACCCAGGAAGGTTGTGACCGCGTGCAGCATGGCAGCACGAACTTCCGGGACGGGGTCGAAGTTCAATTCACAAAGTCTAGAGGGAGCAGATGATCGGATTCCCATCCACTTTGCCTCAGGGAAGTCACACCAGAGCATGCTGAGACATAGACATGACCATTGCCGTAAGAGGGGATTCTCGACATCCCCCAGATGCCGTAAACATGAGTCAAATAGTTCTCCAGATAAGCAAACATTCTGCCCCTGTGGATAATTTTTGCAGAAAATGGAGACGATGAACGCGCACATGGCACGGTGCTCACTGGCATTGCCGACGGGAATAGGAGAAGATGGGTTTAAAATGGAGATAAAATAATGAATGCCGTTGTCTTTCAGAAGATCACTTTGGACCGTATGATCCACGGCCATGATTCTTGCCCAGATGAAGACCATGACAGGCTTGAGCTCCTGTGCGGCCGACTGCAAGAGCTTGACGACATAGGGGAAGATACCAATGCTTAGAGCAAGATGGACGGCCCATGGGCCGAGATCCAAAAACTTGCTGAGCAGAATCAGCGCTCGCAGGCGATGTGCTTGGCTGAGAAGAACTTGCAAAACAATAGGTAGTTGGTCTGGAGGATTCTTCTCTGTCGGACCAGAGGAAAGATAGACTTCAAATGCAGTGAGCTGCTCAGCGAAGAAAGTGGAATGTTGGTACTCATATTGCCGGCGACCTTCTTCTTGATCGATCAAAGCAGGCAGTTGTGAAAGCACCATTTCAACCGCAAGATCCCAGCTCTTCCATAGTGGATGGTGGTGAGTCTCCGGTAGCTCCGGTGTTGAAATTGGATGGCACTTGTAAGTGCGCATTATACGTTCGCTGAGTAAAAAGTTTCGAAAGAGAGCCGCAACCATAAGATCCTGACGGAAAAGCTTTTTGAACAGGGCACGAGGAAGAGTGTTCCATGCAATAGTATCAGTGATGGCCGTGAAAATCCAGTTCAGTTCTCCAAGGGGACTACGGCGGTCTTGCAGACGACCAGGGACACGGAAATCGTCGATTGATATATCCGTTCGAAGCGGGTTTTGCAGTATGAAGAATCGCAACGCGATCTCGATTGGAGTCGTTAGACAACAGGAGAAAAGATCCGCGGGGAGATCTGGGTTTGTGGGAAGTGACTCGTTCTTTTGGCAAGCCGCAAGAAGAATGCAGTCCCCGTAGTTCTGTACAACAGCGTTGGGATCTCGCTTCTTGGCTTCTGCATTCTCCCTTTCATGTTTCTCCACAAAAGTATGGAAATTTGATACGATATTGCCGGCGTGGGACACATCGAAGACGAACAGACTTGGACCGGCAAGCCAAGACTGCAGGTCGTAAAGGGGAACTGGGATGTATTGGGTATAGTTCTTATTAAAAACCCATATTTCGCCAGACTGAGTTGGCAAGGGGACTCCGTGGCCGTTGTAATGTAGAAGAACCCTTTCATCTTTGGCATTTCGACGTAACGAAATGCAAAATTTCTTGGTCTCATCGACTGAAGGATCGAGATATTGCTTGTATCTTGTTCGAAGACTGAGGGTTTCGTACTGTTCTTGAAGCTTCTTGCCGATCTGCTCCATGATCTTGTTCTGGCCCCCGCCGGTAGTTGATGTAGGATCGACCCAGCATTCGAGTTTAGATGTTGGATTTGTCTTGACGACATCTGGTGGGTCGACGCCGATGTTCAGACAAATAGCAAGAGCGGCGGATACGGTCTTTAATCGATCCTTCATGCGCCAATCTTGGCTTGGCCAGCTCCCGACTGGATCCCGAGGGATGCCATTTGTTTCGTGACGTTTTTCCGTGAAATACATATAGAAATTCTGCGCGGATGGGTGTTAGTTCCGCGAATGGCATGGCATTGCAATGGATCGGCACATTCTTACCGAGTGCAAGATCTTGAGGTATTCGCTAGATGTATACTCTTCTTGCCATCCGTGCCGCATAGCAAAGTCCTCCTCATCATCTGCTGATTTATCGAAGACAACACGACTCGGCCCATAGTCACTTCGGGCTCGTTTGAGCATGGCTGGGCGGCTGGTCTCGGCCCTCCGCGGCGAGGGCCGACGTGGCGGCGGCGTATCTACCACAGCTACCGCATTCTCACCGGCGGAGCTCGTGGGCCGAACAGGCGGCGTCAACGAAGGTTGCTTCTGCTCGACGGTGGTAAAAGAACGATGGTGGCCGCTGAGCGGAGCTGGAGATCTTTCGCGAGCGGGGATTGTTGAATCTAGGCCAGGGCCAAACGCGACTCGCACGGATTTATTACTGCGACGGGGTTCACTTGACCCATTCGTAGCTGCTTGGTGAGTATTCTCTTCCATTTCTGCGGCGGGGTCCCTCATGTTGTAAAATCGGTCATCGTGTGACGTGAGAGACGGGGTGGTGAGTTCGGTAGGACGGATCGCGGGGGCTGATGAGTTGTTGGGCAGTCGACAAGCACGAGCACGCCCAAGACCAGACCGAGACCTTTTCAGTGCTCTCACACCGGACCAAAATGAACCCTCGAGACAAAGTCTAAGCAAGAGCAACAGGAAAAAGGCTAACCCTAGAGGGATCCACGTGAATATCAAAGCTCAAGATCGAGCTCCCTGGGGTCAAGCAAACCGTTGCGGTCCGCTGCGGTCTCCGGTTCTGGAAGCAGCCGGACTATTGATGATCCGGTCGTCCACGAGAGCTCTCCACTTTTTTACGAAGTTCAGTATGGATTGATTAGTTAGTTATTCTACAGTACAGTACATAGTAGTCACATATTCAGACCATCTTCTACTACGAGGCAGAATTTAGCCGTGATTGGTTGTGATTGATTACTATGTGTACTGTACAAAGACCGCCGCTTTACAGTTTACATAGGTTGATGCAAATGATCTATGTACCGTCTGGACATTGCGCAGATAACTTATCAAGGTATTTAAACACTCCAGGTCAACAGACTCTAAGAACATGGCAGCTATATCTTTGCCAATGAACACACTGTCTAAGACATTTACTCTCGGAGGTCACGATGAACAAAATATGAAGCGGGAGGTCTCACTGGAGAACAACATGAAAGAGCCGTAGGTTCATGCCGGACAGGAGACATCACTAGATCTCTCATGGCATTTTCCCACGAACCATCTGATTCATCGATTCAATATGAATACTGTAGGTCCGTGATGAGTTTGACAGTGCATACATTGTATGTATGTATGTACCAAGATGTCATCATGGAAATACCGGAGGAAGGGAAGGGGTGGAAATAGCATCCCTTTCCTTGGCGCTTCGATCTGAATTTCCGGCTGGAACTGGGCACCAAACCTACCTAACCGAGAAGAGAGAGAACGGGTGGAAACGCTCAGGACCCTTGTGACCAGTGGCCAGTGACCAGTAACCAACAGCGATCTTCACCCGTCTTAAGTTCCGCTGATAGGTAGGAAACTTGATGGGCCCCTTTTCTTTTTGAGCAGAATCTGCCCCTGGGTGGGCACCGCAAATTGTGCCACCGGGACGCCCCTGGGACCACCACCACAGCTGCAGCAGCAGCCACGGTGCCTAGAATTGTGGACAAGTCGATCTGTGTAGGTTCTTTTGCACGTTGTGGGGTGTGGATCGCCGTGTGGAAGTGGTGCGTGCAGGCCATTGGGCATTTCGGGCTTCACAGTGGTCGAGAAATGCAGACCCGCGGACCAGACTTAATTATAGTGCACGGCAGTCATTGACAGCTACGGACATGCCCTTGGGTTTGGCAAGGTCACTCTTCTTTTTCTTCTTCTTTTTTTTTTTTCTCCCTATCTAAGCAATCATTCTAATACATACGTAGTATAATTCCTAACGTCGATTTGTTCTTCGAGGATTGCAAATTACAGTGCAAACGGTCGATACCTCTAGTTACTCACTTTAGTCTTGGAATTTACCCCCTTTTTCTATGTACTTTGGTATGTACTATGTATCGCTTGCAATGTCAAAGATCTCAGTATTGTGATTTCGACAGTGGCTATAGATAATTCACAAAATTATAGATTCGATTCTTAATTGAAATCAGTCATCTATGGCTCCAAGTTGATGTGACTCAAATCATAAGCATCCATTTGTTATATCCGGGCAGTAGTAGAGTGTTTGACTTGTAGTGTTTACCGAGTATCAAGAGGTCCGTGAATGCCGCGTGGAGGCTCATACACATCTATGTAGATACAAACCTCTTCCACCTGTTCGTTCCAGCTATAGATATTATATTCATTGCCAACTGGCTAGAAATATCTTTTCTCTCTCTACCTCATTTCAAGTGGTTGGGGAGGAGTATGCAAGATAGAAAATACAGGGAAACACTAGCGAGGCGAAATATGTTGCTAGGCTGGGTAAGCTTTTCTTAGATTGGCAGTGTTGCCATTCCTTATGATAACATTCCGTTGAAAAGTGTGACTGGGGAAAAACATCCGAACAATGGCTGGAGAAACGAGCGAGGGCATAAGAGACATCCCATGGAGACAGGAAGAGTAACTGTACATAATTAATAGAATAGATTTTGATGTGTAATTGAAGGCTGGAGGTAATGCACAGTACCATCAACTATACATAGTAGTATTACATGCTGTAAAGACATGACCGTTTGGATATCGGGATGGACCCTGCCCCTGAGTATGCCATGCCATGCTATGCCAGTGTTTAGCCCCATCCACCCGCGGCCTCGACTAGTGTAGAAAGCGGCAAATTGACACTCTTCGTCTTCTTTTCAAATTCTTCACCCCTTTCACTTTCCAAGAGGCTGGTGATTGTGTGGTTCACCTTGTTTTCATCACGTCAAAGGTCGTTGTTGTTCAGCCCTTCCATTTTTTTTTGTGTCCCTTCCATAATTCCCTTCTCCTCTTTTTCTTTTCCTGGCCAATGAACTACTCATTTGACCTTCTTTAATTTCCCTGATTATTTTCTCTGCCATCTCGGACGAACTGTGGTGGATGGATACTCTCTCGTTCCTGTGGTTCCTGGTTCAGACTCCACATCTGAAAACACACCTCCCTTTCCACAACTCTCCCGTCCCCTCCCAACCCCAAATCTAAACCAGCCAACCTCTTACCCTCCCTCGCAACCCAACCTCAGGGATTCTTTACAATCCTCAGATTTTTTTTTTCCAGTTCTTTGATATTAGTGCTGGAGGGGAATCAGAGATTGCAATCCGGCGCATACCCACTCCCGACTTGTGGGCGCGGATTTCTCCCACTTGCGCCGTGAACGACTCATTACGACCCATTAACGATGGCCTTTTTGTTTAAATCGAAGAAAAACCAACAGGGGACCGCTCTCCCTCCAGCGACGAGAAATGTCCACACCTCCGAGGGTGCCCCATCATCCGGAACACCACCGCCGCCCCTGTCCAACGGTTCCAAAGTCGAGGGAAATGCATTTGCGCAGACTCCAACTCCAAGCAGCAGTTATAACAACTCTCTGAACTCGGCTACGAGTCCGACTAGCCCGGATAATGTAAGATTGAGACAACGTGCCGAATCCGAATCACAGGTAAGTCCCCCAAACATATCGATGGGCGGCAAACAATGCCGCAGGAAATCGCAAATCCCTGACCCAGGTGATAATTCAGGTCCAGCGACCACCGCAAGCCCCCAATGGTGTACCTCCGCAGAGTCCGAACTCGTCTCTTTACCCTTGGTCGCAGCGTCGCATGAACTTTTCCTCGCCTCAAACAAATCCTTTCCCGCGGTATGGTGCAGCTATCAATGCGGTTGCTTCCAAAGAGGGTGATATATATATGATGGGTGGCTTGATTGATGGATCGACCGTCAAAGGTGACCTATGGATGATCGAAAGCAGTGGCGGTAGCTTGTCATGTTTCCAGGTTGCGACGGTCTCAGAGGGGCCTGGTCCGCGAGTTGGTCATGCCAGCTTACTCGTCGGAAATGCCTTCATTGTTTTTGGTGGTGATACCAAAATCAACGAAAACGATGCTCTAGATGATACTCTATATCTTCTGAATACATGTATGTTGCTGCAGGTATCCTTTTGCCCATTCCCTGCTCAATATTCTAATTCTCGCTCCCAGCTTCTCGCCAATGGTCTCGTGCCATTCCTCCCGGCACTCGCCCTTCAGGTCGTTATGGACACACATTGAACATTCTTGGCTCTAAACTCTACGTTTTTGGTGGACAGGTTGAAGGCTTCTTCTTCAATGATCTGATTGCATTTGATTTGAATCAATTGCAAAACCCAGCAAACAAGTGGGAAGTTCTTATCCAAAACAGCCACGAAGGCGGTCCCCCGGAGGGTCAAATACCCCCTGCTCGAACGAACCACACAATCGTCAGCTACAATGACAAGCTATATCTATTTGGTGGTACGAACGGAGTGAAGTGGTTCAATGATGTTTGGACCTTTGATCCCCGCGCCAATACCTGGACGGAGATGGACTGTGTTGGTTTCATCCCGACCCCTAGAGAGGGCCATGCATCGGCGTTGGTCAATGATGTGATGTATGTGTTTGGAGGTCGCACTGATGAAGGCGTTGACCTTGGTGATTTGTCTGCCTTCCGCATTTCTACACGTCGCTGGTACTCTTTCCAGAATATGGGCCCTGCTCCGTCTCCACGATCCGGTCACAGCATGACCGCGTTTGGTAAACAGATTATCGTGATGGCCGGTGAGCCTAGCTCAGCTCCCAGGGATGCCGCAGAGCTCAGCATGGCGTATATTCTCGATACCTCGAAGATTCGGTACCCCAACGACTCTCAGACATCCGACCGGGCTGCAGCATCTGGGACTAGAAAGGTCAGCGTGGAAAAGCAAGGCCCTCCGTCGGGCCGCACATCTCGCGAGGCTCACAATGCAACACCTGAACAAGGAGCCCGTCGTGGACCGACGCCCTCGCGAGAAAGCCTGGTCCAGGCTGCAAATGGTAGACCTGGAGACATGGGCTCTAACCCCAACCTGGGGCCTGGTTCTCGGCTGCCTCGAGCCTCTATCGCCCAAGCACCATCCGGTCCTCCACCCCCTGGACAAGCACCATCTCCAGGGCCCCGGCCTAATGGCCCTCAATCCGGACCACGCAGCAAGACTCCCACCAAGAACGAACGAGGCTATACACCTACTGTCGACATTCGAGTTGCGAACGCCGATCGAGGTGCGGAGTCGCCTGTCGCGAAGGATCACCAAGATGGCTCAGGCTCGTCTGGTCAACGTACCCCAACTCAGCAGCAACAAAAGATCAATGCCAAGGCAATGGAAGCTGGTGAAGCAGCCCCTCTGATTGCTCCGGCACGCCAACGCTCATTGCGTTCGCAGCGCCAGCGGGGCTCCATGGATAGCGCTGAGGAGTCCGTTCTCGGGCGCCAGGCTAGCATTGATGGTTCGATCGAGTCTCGAAGCTATCGTAACTCCCGAAGCCTTGGTGACGAACCTCGATCACCAAGACTGACACCCCACCAAGAAGCTCTGATGAAGGAAATTGAATCGCACAAGGCCCGCCTTGCGTGGTATGCTTCTGAGTTAGCATTGGCAAAGAAGGCCGGTTACGTCCCGAATGCTTCAAGCAGCCCTGCACTGGATGAGCGGAGTAGGGACTCGCTCAATGATGAGGACCGCCCTCTTGTCGAGGCTTTCCTCGCAATGCGTGCAGAGCTGGCCAAAATGCAAGCGACCGTGGATCGTCAAGCTGCCATTGCCTCGAAACGCATTGCTGAAGTCGAACACCAGCGTGATGTGGCGGTTAATGAGGCAGCTTACTCCCGAGCCAGACTTGCAGCCCATGGTGGCAGCCAGCGTGGTACGCCCCAGCCCGATGTTTCTCGCGATGGCGAAGATGAGCGTCCCACCGATATGGGTCGCCGTCTTGCACTCGCGCTGGCATCGCAAGCAGAACTCAAGGCCAAGTTGGATGTCCTCACAACTGAGCTTTCGCAAGAAAAACAAGCGAAGGACCTGGCAGAGGATACCAATGAAGCCACGCGGAAGCGCTTGGCTGAGCTTGAAATGTCGAACAATGCCCTGGAGGCAGAGAATCTACGTGCTGAGCTCCACCGTGCCGAAGCTACTGCCCGAGAAGAAGCTTTGCTCCGATCTGAAGCAGAGGCTTCCTTGCGGCAGGTCACACTGGACAAGGAAGAACTTGAGACCCAGGTTGAAGATCACTCTGGACGTCTGAAGGACTTTGGAACTAATTTCAACGGTCTGCGAGAAGCAGTCGCTGCATCTGCTGCCAAGACTGCAATTGTCGAAAAACACCTAGCGGATGAGAAGGAGCGCCGCGAGGGCTTGGAAAAGAAGCTTCTGCAACTTCGATCTGAATACGAAGAACGCACCACCGAGCTCGAGAATGTTAATCGCCGTCTTCGTGATGCGGAGGAATTGGCTGAAAGTCATGCCAAGGAAGCCGAAACCCATAAGCTGGCGTTTGTGTCTGGCCTTGAACGTGCATCCTCTACAGATCTTGAGGCTTCTATTCGATCACGGGCTGACCAACGAGTTGCCGCCCTTGAGGCACAGATCGAAAGGTCTTCAACTATTGCAAAGGCAAACCAGGCGGCTGCTGATGCCGCCGCGGACAAGCTGCGTCGCGCTGAGGAGCGGATTGCCGGCCTGGAGGCTTATCAAGAGCAAGCTAGCCGAGAAGGTCTGCAACTCCGCCGTCAACTTCAAACCGCTATGAAGGAGAGCCAAGCAGCGACTGCAGAAAGCCGTGACCTGAAGACCCAACTGGAGTCTCAACAGCGAGAGACCGGTGCCTTGACCGTTCAACATGCGGCTCTGAAGGACCTCCTAGGCGAACGTGGTATCAACCCCGATAGTCGACGATCTCCTCGCCTCGATTCCCCTGGCTCCCGCTTTGGAACCCCAGAGCAGGGTCGCCTCAAGGAGCTCGAGCAACAGTTGTCCGCTAGCATGAAGGCCCACGAGGAGATGAAGTCGAGCTTTGAGACACGAGAGCAGGAAGCAGACAAGGCATTCCGGGAGAAGCTGGAGCAACTTGAGAATGACTACCAGTCCGCTGTTCATTATGTGAAGGGCACCGAAAAGATGCTCAAGCGCATGAAGGATGAATTGAGTCGTTATAAGACACAAAACGCCAAGCTGCAGTCTGAACTAGAAACCACGCAGAAGACCAACAGCCAGGCCGAGGTCCCTGCCGAGTGGGAAGTCGAGCGCTCTCGCCTGCAACAGTCCATCTCGGATCTTGAGCACAACACCTCATCCTCGCTCGAAACCTTGGAGGAGCAAATATCCCAGCTGAAGACACAGCTTGTGTCGGCAGAGGCCGAAAAGGAGAGCTCGCGCAGCGAGCATGAGCGTCTCAAACAAGAGCTCATGTCTGCTGCTGAGCGCAGCCGCAATGAATTGGAACAGCTGAAGCACGAGAACACCCTACTAGAGGGACGCGCTTCCGATGCGGAAAAGAAAGTGAACATGTTGTTGGAACAAGTCGAGACATCGGTGGGCCACTACCGCCGTCAATCCCAGCATGGTCAGGGTCCTAACGGGATCTCACGCAGTCACAGCAACGCATCTAGTAACACCGTCGGTGGCCGTGCACGAGCCGATAGCAACGTCTCACAAGAATCTACTTCTCTCCCCGACAACCGTGGCTCCATGGCCTTGGATTCTCTCGCCAACGAGTTGGAGGCCCTTCGAAGCCATTGGGAAAGCACCAACCGCAACTATCGCCTAAGCAGCCAGCTGGACCTGGAACGCACTCCGACTAAGGATAACAGCGATGGCCCTGCTCTAATGAGTGACAGTCTCGCGGAATGGAGACGAAGATTGGACGAGGAAGAGCGTGTGGGTAAGGGTAAACCGATGAATGCCAGTAACGGCCCCTCCCAATCTTCCAATGTGATCTAGAATGCCCACGATATCCGTGGTGTTTTCCCTACAAGATTTCTACGACCATGTGCTCTGAGATATGTCAATCTGCACTTTCTGAGCGCTTTCGCACATGTAATTCTTTGTGTTTACAGTCCCTTCGTTTGTTCTAATGTAGATTTTTGCGCAGCATGGCTTGTTTTGTATGATGATTGTTTTGTTTTCTCCCTCTCCCTCCTTGCCTATCTCTCCCCCCATCGTTCGTGTTTCTTTTTCTCTTTCATGGACACCGAGGGACGGGATTCCCTTCGTTTTGTTATTCTTTATCTTATTTATGCTCCCTTTTTTGGTTTCTTTCTGGGTCACTGTCGACGATCTCTCGCCGCAACCCTTGTTTCCTTTTTTTATACCCCGGTTTCCCGATGTTCATTGGACTCTGGCTGTACCACTAGCATCATTTTACACGAAGTGTGTGTTGTCTTTGTCGTCTGTGGTTGTTTATTTATTTTTCATATTCCTCTATTATAGTGCGCTATCACCATCCTTGATCAATGAAGAACCACGTCTTTCTACATCTTCTGTCGAAAAATAATTGCCAACAAGGCTTGGGCACAGTTGGGCTTACCATGAGTGAGGGTCTTTGTTTGCCATGCGCTCTACGACTCGGTTCAATAGCCCTAGTACAAAGGTGAGGCAACCGAGGCTTGAACTGGGCAAACATAGTACTGCAGGGATGGGGAAGTAGTAATCACCTAACTAGTTTTCGCTCGGGCCAAACATTGAGACATTTTCCGGGTCTTGAAAATCCCGCATGATTTTGATATCGGACTGTATCCTTGCCTGTACTCTGATTAAAATTCCAGTTGTTGAATCGGAATAATTGAGTCGCCTTAATCTATGCACATTTTGATTTTCTAGCACTTTTTTTTCGTGATTATCAGGGATATAATTCATCCTATTAGGATTTCTATACTTGAGGTCTGGGGGGTCAGCTGAGGCGGACTCCGATAATGGCCGCGCCCAGAATGTCTCCCAACTGTCAAAATGATCGGGGTGGTTAGTAACAAATAAGAACTTCATCGAACCACCTGTATATACAAAGCTCATGATGATACCAAAATATATACTTTTGAAGTCTTATTCATATACTAATAAACATAGTTGTATATTCAATAAACTACAAAAGTAATACATTATATCCGTATTCCTACAATACTATATTGTAGCCCAATACAATACCATACAGATACTCCACGATACGCCACACCGCTCACGCCCTGCAATTGACTAGCCATTCCAGCCCGGCTGTATCGTATTTTCAGCTTGTCCAACCCCCTTCGCCTAATAAAAATTACACGCTTCTCACCGACAAACCTGCCCCCTCCGAACTCCCCTTTCTCTTCCCTCCCAACCCTCATTCCACGGCCGTCATCAAGGCTTTGTCCTTGATATTTTCTTCTCATTTTCCAGTGTTGCTCTTGCTTCCTGGTGCCCTTTCCGAATCTTTTTTGATTCTTCTCTCTAACTCTCCCCTTTCGCCTTGGTCGGCTTTGTACGAAAGTACGGTCGGCATTGGACCATCTCTTATTTGACCCGCCTTTGCCCATCAAGTAAGTGACCTTTCGAACGTGTATATCTGCTATTTGCTCTCTTCACTCCCCTGTTACCGCGTACCCCCATTCTCCTACTTCACTTGCAATACATCTCTCGGGTCTTTTGCTTGTTGCCTTCTTGCTCAGCCGTGGTGGCCAATATCTTGCAAGCGCTGTGCCCAGCCTCTCTGCACTGGCCTGAGGATCGACTCGTCACACCCCCTCTTCAATCGGGCTTGGGCATTCACTACCAACTCTCCCTTGCCTGCCATCATCCCTCCCTATTTCTTTCATTCTCTTCGTTGGGCCTGCACTCACTTGCACCTCTGCTTCATCGCCGACTATTATTTAATATCGCACTAACGATTATCACCAGTTCAGCACGGCTACTTGCTGTGCCACCCTCATCAAGCAATATGACGACCATGGTCAGTACCATCGATCGAATTTTTTCGAACTTTCCCCTCGTCACCGATTTGTTCCTACCCCACGTCGATTTTCATTCGGAAAAATTGGGCTAGAATTTCATCCCGACGAATCCAGAATCACAACCAACGCAAAACCACCGGAATATACTGACATCATTCACAGGATCTACGCGTCGGTAACAAGTACCGCATTGGCCGTAAGATCGGTAGCGGTAGTTTCGGTGATATCTATCTCGGTATGGTTATTTCAATCAGTGTTTTCTTGACCTGTCTCCATAGCTAACGAACCCACAGGAACAAACATCATCTCCGGTGAGGAGATCGCTATCAAGCTCGAGAGTGTCAAGGCCAAGCACCCTCAGCTCGAGTATGAAGCCCGTGTGTACAAGTCACTTGCCGGTGGTGTCGGCATTCCCTTCGTCCGCTGGTTCGGTACCGAATGCGACTACAATGCCATGGTGATCGATCTTCTGGGTCCCAGTTTGGAGGATCTGTTCAACTTCTGCAACCGCAAGTTCTCTCTTAAGACAGTTCTCCTGCTCGCCGATCAACTCATCTCCCGTATCGAGTACATTCACGCCAAGTCGTTCATTCACCGTGATATCAAGCCCGACAACTTCCTCATGGGTATTGGCAAGCGCGGTAACCAGGTCAACGTGATTGATTTTGGTCTGGCCAAGAAGTACCGTGACCCTAAGACTCACTTTCACATCCCCTACCGTGAGAACAAAAACCTCACTGGTACTGCCCGTTACGCCAGTATCAACACCCATCTTGGTGTTGAGCAATCTCGCCGTGACGACATGGAGTCTCTGGGCTATGTCATGCTTTACTTCTGCCGTGGCTCTCTCCCCTGGCAGGGTCTGAAGGCTGCTACCAAGAAGCAGAAGTACGACCGCATCATGGAGAAGAAGATGACTACCCCCACCGAGGTTCTCTGCCGAGGCTTCCCCAATGAGTTCGCCATCTATTTGAACTACACCCGCTCGCTCCGCTTTGACGACAAGCCCGACTACTCTTACCTCCGTAAGATTTTCCGTGATCTTTTCGTCCGCGAATCCTTCCAGTACGACTACGTCTTCGATTGGACTGTCTACAAGTACCAGAAGAACGCCGCTATGATCGTGGATGCCACGAAGAAGGACAAGGACGACGAGCAACAGCGCCGTCAGGCTGCCGCTAACGCTGCCATGGGCCCCGTTGGCGCTTCCAAGCCTAGTGCCATCTCAGGTCAACGCCGTAAGGTTATTGACCGTGGCGCTCTCGATAACACTCCGGACACCAACCGTGCCGTGGGAGGAAGTGACAGGATGTGAGTACTTTGAAACCTGGTTCCGAGTAGGGAACCCCTTTTTTTAACCTTTGCGTTTGGCTGTTTTTTTGTGACGCTGGCGTGGAGGACCCTACAGTTCTGAATCTGACTAATCGCATAGTCTTCGGCGTTAGGCTGCGTTCTGCCTCGAAAGGTGCTGCTCTAGGTTATGGACCTTCTGGTGGCCGTTCGAAGCGGGACGATGGTACAGGGGCTCAGTGGTACTAATAGTGTGAAGAAATGCAGTGAGAGTATTTTCTCCTGCAGTGTCTTCTCACCCTCAACCTAAGAAAACCCGGGACTTTCCATCGTCTTTCGCCGTGGACGCAACATTGCACTCGCCTTCTCGGATTTCTTTTTTCTCCTTGGATCTCCATTCATTCTGCAAATCTCCCACAGCCCTTCAACCCTATTTCGATCAAATTTCGACTTCAACCGTTTCGACTTGCCATTGTTCGTGTGCTCACCTGTTCAAATCGCGGATTCAAGTGTTTCGTTTTCTCTTGGCGAATCCCCCGCGTCGAGCTCCTTTCAATTTCGGCAACTGGCTTTTTTACTTCTTGCTCGGATTCTTTGTACCCGAATTTACCGGGGCAACCGATTAATTGACACTCGGAACGTGTTTGACATGATGGCTATTCTGATGTCTTCGCCTTTGCTGTTTGTGACTCGGGAGCTTGCTTCCATTCAATAACTCTCGCAAACTTTTGGAAGGGAAGACGGAAGGAGATGCGAATGACAGTATCGAATTGGAAAAGATCATTATTTTGTCTGATCCTTTCGATTGCTGACACTGGACATCCTGGGAACGCATACTCGGATGCGTCACCCCATCATCTCCCTGTTACTCTCTATTCATCTCCTTGTTTCGCTTTTTACACCCCCTGTCTGGTTCTAATTTTGTTATTTTCATTGCTTTTTATGCATATCGACGCCGCATGGGGATGAGGTGACGGCCGGTAACCCCGGTCGAGTGTTCGAAGTGGATGTACGGAATGGCTTCTCCGGGGAGAGGTATTCACAGGCTTTTCGGATTTCCTGTTCTGGGTTCTTTGTACGAAGGATTCATGTCAGATTCGATCTTTGGATATCTCCGCTCGAAGATGGTCAGGTTTCGTTGGTACTTGGCGACGGACGTGGATAGGGTCGCTTCCGGGGTGGTTTGCGTCGATAGCATTCTCTTGTTTTTCCTTGTTCTGTCCTCTAGCCCTACACTTTTACTGCTATTACTACAGCACCGACATGTCCAATTTGTTTTGTCTCCCCAAATCCCTGAAATGGCCACTGGCTCTGACGAGACCTGGCATCGCAACCGTGGGTATTCTCACGAAATCCGGCAGTCCCGACCAGGTTCTGATAAAAATAGCTAGCTATTATTCTGACACAGTCTAATGCCAAATGCCTTTCTTATCCCAACACGGTTTTTCTCAAGTAGTCCTAGTTGGTGGATACCTCAATCTTTTTTTAAAGTTGCGGTGAGATCATCGAGTTCGTAGTTCGCCAACTCTCTGCAGGGGCTAGACCCAAATCTCCCAAGGAGGGGGAAACGGTCAAGTCTGCCATTGAGACAAGCAATTGGTGACAAATAATATTACACGTGTCTTCAGTAGTTTTTACATTTTTAGCAGTCGAACAGAATGATCATCTTATTCGCATTCGTTCTCACGTAATACCATGCAACTATATTCAATCGTAGATTTAATCCGTAGTAACAACTATCAATCCGCCGAGCAGCGGATGCGGGACAATCGGTCAGATCTCTTGGGGTAAAACCCACGCCGAAACCTTCCAGGGTCCATCCAGACTTCTTTCTCCCCTCCCTCATTCACCCACCACCTTGACTGTTTACCGAAATACTGCTTGTAAATAAAGAGAGTGTCGCGATGGACTATTCCAATTATCCTGGTCATCAATCCCAACCCTATTCGCTTTATGGGCTGCCAACCCCCGACCAACAATCGCAGTCACAGCCACCTTCGAACGATGCGCTGCGCGATCCTTTCTCTCTGGTATGAGACGCCCGTCAAAGTATCTTGATATATATCAGATCCCTAACCAAAGTCTTTTTAGAATACCTACAACCAATACTTCCCCGGATTTGATCCCTCTGTGCGACTCGATGGTTCTTCATCCTTTGTCCCGCCACCACATTCCCCGCCGGACTCTTTCACTAAAACCTCTGTTTCGAGCAACGACCCTCACACAAATACCAAGCTAGACCCATCATCTATAGATGGAGATGAAAACCCATATGCCGATCCTACTTTGGGTCGAAGCAGTAGCGAAGAAAAGGAGTCAATGACGCCAGCGCAAACAAAGCGTAAAGCGCAAAACCGAGCGGCGTATGTTATCCCCCTGGCGATATACTTCTAAAAACATACACCTACATTTTGCCTTTTGTGGAGTGATGATTTTCCTTTAATTACGTTCTGCTGACCATGTTTAACATATAGTCAACGTGCATTTCGCGAACGCAAGGAGCGCCATGTGAAGGACCTAGAAGACAAAGTCACCAGCCTTGAAGAATCATCTACATCTCTGCAAGCTGATAATGAGCGTTTAAAGCGCGAGCTCGCCAAATACGCAACTGAGAACGAGATTCTTCGGGCCACATCACATCCCCTAAATGGCAATAGTGGTACTCAGGCAAAGCAGGAGCCTGAACCTGCCGTTACAGGTCCTATGAAATACACGCCCACAGACTTCTATTCTCATCTCATTCCCGAGGGCTCATCGTGGGCTGCTCACCCGGGGTCGAAGCCGATTAGTCCTCAAAGTCCATTGCAACATCGTGTCACGGTATGTCAAAGTACTGGTGAAAAGCTTCTCGGCCCCGGTGCGACATGGGACTTCATTCAGAACCATGAACTTTTTAAACTTGGCCAAGTGGATGTTGGTATGGTTACAGAGAGACTCAAGGGCCTGGCTCAGTGTGATGGACAGGGTCCTGCTTTTAAAGAGGGGCAGGTCCGTCTGGCCATTGAACAGAGTGCGGAAGATAAAGATGAATTACTCTAGAGGAGTATATATGGCGATTGACTATGTGCCTTCAGGAGGAACGGGATAATATCTATGGTTTGGATTGTTTTTTTGTCGGGAGTCTTGCGGTTTGGCGCTGGAATATGGGATTTAGCGTGTTAGCGAAGGGTCTATGTGAACTTTTAGTTGGTATATCTAGGGATTCAATGATTTATTGACTGTCATCTCTGAGTCGATATTTATGTCATGCATCTCTATTTCAGGGATATTTTTCAGTTTAGTCGTGGTCAGTTGATCTCATCGATTTCTTCAACCTTCGAGATTGGATTCATGAGCTACGCTAAGTACTAACTAGCGGTACCGAAGTAGTACAGTGTGAAGGTGCCTCCAGGGCTACTACTACTACTACTAGCATCGGATTAGGTGGTATACCGCCACAATTTACTATTTGTGGAGGTTCAAAGTCTCTTGCTGGATAGGTAATGCACGAAGAATGACTGCATAGTAATTTGCCCAACGAAATTTGAATACAACTTGAATTCGAATATCATTCTAAGACTATTTCCTGTATTTTCATATAGTTCCTTTTAGAACCGTCCTCCTTTAAATCTCCAATATGAGGTTATTTACCGGATCAATTGCATAATATACAAAGCATCGCAGTCATGAAATATCTGGGTCGTGTTACGTTGAGAACTAGAGAGATATTAATCCCAGTCGTCATCATAGTCTTCAACGTTGAGTTCGTCATCGCCCGTCTTGCGGTAATCATCCATTGAGTCAGATCGCTTCTTAAGACGAACGTCACTCTCCTTCAGTGCACCGAGATCAATGAGCAGTTTCTCCAGATCCTCGACTTTAGTGCGAGGACCATTGAGTTCTCGAAGGGTAATCAACTGTCTCTTGATCTCGGTATCCTTGTAAACAAGGATAGTGGGAGTGTTTTTCTCTGGGTATCCCTCGATACACATGTCCGCGCGAATCTCACAGAACTTGATATCACCGAATTTGGCTGCCATTTGCCGCCACAATTCTGTCAATACTCGAGATTCAACATTGGCGCCTTGGGATGTGAGGTTGACTAGAACGAAGGCGTTGTTGGAAGCATCAGTTACCTCCCGAGCATAGTCAACTTTCTGAAGAGGGTAGACCTGGTTGAAAAGACTGGTCTGTTGGAGTGTGGAGAGTTCTGCGAGGCGTTTTTGACTATACGGTAAACAAGTTAGCTTAGCTCCTAGAAGCAAAGTTTTGGCTCTACCAAGGAGTTTCGGGTATGAGACTATTCTGCCAAGGGGAGATGTGTCATACCGATATTGTTGAAGAAAGTCCTCGTCTTCCTCATCCTCTAAAGCGTCCAACTCATCAATATCCTTATCCTCCAGGCGGTTCTCGTGTGCTTTGCGTGTAGCTTCAAGAAGAGCCTCTTGAATCAAGGGTTCCGGGTCTTTGGGCTTCTCTGGAATGATTCCATGCTGGCGAAGAATGTCGTTCCTGAGCAATTCAGAGAGATCAAGTCAGAGCCATGTTCGTGTATATATATATATGGCTAGCCCACTGGCGGGGAATGCATGCTTTCATGCAGTTGTTGGCGACTATACCATTCAGTGTCCTCGTTGGGGTTTACTTCAACCTGCATATTGGATCAGACTTGACAGTATATCGTAGCGAGAAACTCTCAAGAATAATGAATATGGGAGACTGGGGGAAAATAGAGAACGAGGTAGAGCGGAGCAATGCATGATGCCACCTGTTTGCAGTGTTTGACGGGAGGCGCCACAAGTGGCTGCCAAACACACGGAAGGCCACCTTCACTTAACTCCATAAACAGTTGGAGTTCGAGGTCGAGATTCATCACCACCTCTTCTCCACACCCCTTTTCTCCTTGCCTTTCTCGCCCTCATTTCTTGGGGGTTGACTATGCGCATGCAGTAGTTGGCCTACACCGCCCCGTCTACTGTTACTGTGTCCTCACTCCACACTCCAATTGAATCCACCCGAACCTAAGGAGATCGCGAACACAATCCGCTGGTGCAATCCCAGCACCTGGGCAAAATGAGCTATATGAAGAAAGATGAAGATGCGGATCAGGTCATGATCAGACTTGATCGGACCTCCGTATTCCAAGATGGTATGAATTCAAGCAACGACCTCCCCTCCACCCCCCTGGCGCTCCGATTCACAACCGCACCACACTTCCTCCCCATGTACTAACATCGGTCAATTCGTCTAGCTCGACTGTTCAACTCTTCCCCCATCTCTCCGCGAACATGCCGTACTCTATTGACCAAGATCGCGGTCCTCCTCTTCACTGGGGAGCAATTCCCAACGAACGAAGCCACCACCCTTTTCTTCGGCATCTCAAAGCTGTTCCAGAACAAGGATCCCTCGCTGCGACAGATGGTCTATCTGATTTTGAAGGAGCTTGCAGGCACTGCGGAGGATGTCATCATGTCTACCAGTATCATCATGAAGGATACTGCCGTCGGCAGCGATGTTCTTTACCGGGCCAATGCTATTCGGGCTCTGTGCCGTATTATCGATGGCTCTACCGTCCAGGGCATTGAGCGACTGATCAAGACCGCCATTGTCGACAAGACTCCCTCGGTTTCCTCTGCCGCCCTCGTTTCATCCTACCACCTCCTGCCTATTGCCCGTGATGTCGTCCGAAGATGGCAGAGTGAGACCCAAGAAGCTGCTTCCTCTTCAAAGCAGTCGACTGGTTTCCTAGGATTCTCGTCTGGTTCTCAGGCCCACGCCATTTCCCAGTCAAACTTCATGACCCAATACCATGCAATTGGTCTGCTGTATCAAATGCGCTCGCACGATCGCATGGCACTGGTGAAGATGGTCCAGCAATATGGTGCCGCAGGTGTGGTCAAGAGTCCTGCTGCTCTGGTCCTACTGGTGCGTCTGGCTGCCAAGCTGGCAGAGGAGGATCCTGGTCTGCGGAAGCCTATGATGCAGATGTTGGATGGCTGGCTCCGTCACAAGCACGAGATGGTCAACTTCGAAGCCGCAAAGGCCATCTGCGATCTGCGGGATGTTACCGACGCCGAGGCCTCCCAGGCTGTTCACGTTCTTCAGCTTTTCCTGTCTTCCCCGCGCTCCATCACGAAGTTCGCCGCCATTCGCATCTTGCACAACTTTGCTACTTTCAAGCCGCACGTCGTCAATGTTTGCAACCCCGATATTGAGTCACTCATCTCCAACTCCAACCGTTCTATTGCCACATTCGCCATTACAACCTTGCTCAAGACTGGTAACGAGGCTAGTGTCGATCGCCTGATGAAGCAAATCTCAGGCTTCATGGCAGATATCACCGATGAGTTCAAGATTACCATTGTCGAGGCCATCCGCACATTGTGTCTCAAGTTCCCCAGCAAGCAAGCTGGTATGCTTGTTTTCTTGAGTGGTATCTTGCGCGACGAAGGTGGCTACGAGTTCAAGCGCACCGTTGTGGAGAGCATGTTCGACCTGATCAAGTTCGTTCCCGAGAGCAAGGAAGAGGCTCTTGCTCACCTTTGCGAGTTTATCGAGGACTGCGAGTTCACCAAGCTGTCTGTCCGCGTTCTGCACTTGCTTGGTGTTGAGGGACCCAAAACCTCACACCCCACCAAGTATATCCGCTATATCTATAACCGTGTCGTGCTAGAGAACGCTATTGTGCGAGCCGCTGCCGTCACTGCCCTGGCTAAGTTTGGTGTTGGCCAGACTGACCCTGAGGTCAAGTCGAGTGTTCAAGTCCTTCTCACTCGTTGTCTCGACGATACTGATGATGAGGTTCGCGATCGTGCAGCCCTCAACCTGCGCTTGATGGGAGCGGATGATGCTATGGCTGGTCCGTTTATCAAGAATGGTAAGAAGATGAACACACTCCCTAGACTCAAACTTTTCACTAACCAATCCCCCAGACTCCATGTACTCCCTTTCTACCTTTGAGCACCAGCTTGTCATGTACGTGACTTCAAACGACAAGCAGACTTTTGCTGCCGCCTTTGATGTTTCTTCTGTTCCCGTCGTCAGCCAAGAGCAGGCTTTGGCCGAAGAGCGGACCAAGAAGCTCACCTCTGCCACACCCACCCTCAAGGCCCCGTCAACCGGCCCTACCAAGAGCAAGGCGAACGGTGCTGCCGAGGCAAACACTGCGGCTGCCACCCAGAAGTACGCCGAGCAGCTCATGCAGCACCCCGATATCAAGGAATACGGTGCCTTGCTCAAGTCCTCTGGTCCTGTCGAGCTTTCTGAGAGCGAGACTGAGTATGTTGTGACCGCCGTCAAGCACATTTTCAAGGAGAACATCGTTGTGCAATATGATATCAAAAACACCCTGCCCGATACTGTTCTCGAGAATGTGACTGTGATTGCGACACCGGAAGAGGAGGATATTCTGGAGGACGATTTCATCATCCCAGCCCCCAAGCTTTCGCCAAACGAGCCTGGTGTCGTCTACGTCGCTTTCAAGAAACTGGGTGGCGAACACAGCGTGCCGGTCACCTCCTTCACTAATAACCTCAAGTTCACCAGCAAGGAGATTGATCCTACCACTGGTGAGCCTGAAGATGAGGGCTATGATGACGAGTACCAGGTGGAAGACCTTGAGCTCTCTGGCAGCGACTACGTTATCCCTACGTTCGCTGGTAGCTTCGACCACGTCTGGGAACAGACTGGCGCTAATGGCGAGGAGGAGAGTGAGACCTTGCAATTGAGCAACATGAAGAGCATCGTCGGTATGTATTTGACTTTCCAAGTGTTGTATTTGATGAATCATACTAACAACCTTGTAGACGCTACGGAGCAACTAATCTGTGCCCTATCCCTTCAACCTCTCGAGGGAACCGATGTTGCCCTCAACAACAGCACGCATACCTTGAAGCTCTTCGGCAAGACCGTCTCCGGAGGCCGCGTGGCTTCTCTCGTCAAAATGGCTTTCTCTACCAAGAGCGGTATCACAACCAAGATCACTGTCCGGGCTGAAGAGGAGGGCGTTGCTGCTGCGGTGCTTGCATCTGTCACTTAATGTTTTTCCTTTTAAACTATTTCCCTTTCTCTTTTCTTCCTATCGATATCAAATTGTAGTAGACACGAGGAGTGTTCCGCATTCTTCTTCCACCCCTCCACCCCGATGTTCTTGTCCATTTCCAATCCGTGCTGCTGTTTCTTAAGCTTCCAGGGCGATGTTTTCCTAGTTATGACGAGTCCCATGATGGCCACTTTAAAAGCTTGGAGGACTTGTTTTGTCTGTTATCGAGCCGATTCTTCCTTCGTTTCTTTTGTTTTTCTCTGTTTCGGTGCCTACATAGACCGATGATGTGCATCAAAATGATTAGTTGATTTTTCATCCTTCCTGGTATACCCTCCTGGTATTAAAAATGCCCATCCCCTAAGCCTTGGACGAGCACTACTACACGGACACGCCTCTGCACTAGTAACTTTGGCAAAATACGTATAGTGTGTCTGATACTTAGTAAATTGCTGCGGCGACCAGTTAAATGATACAATTACAATAACCCCCATGAATATCTCCAGGGCTACTAATCATGTTTAAGATTTGGGAAATGAGAAAGAAAGTGTTCGAATTTAATAATATCCGTTATGAACATTGTTTCCGAATCGCAATCAGCGCAGGTAAACTAACATTTGCGTCATCACGGCCATCATCATGTTTGCAAGCTATGAAATGCTGCAAGGGTATCATTCAGTAGAAATGCTAACGCCGTACCGGAGACCATTCACCGGGAAGGTCTCTAATGCATCAATTGTCCCTGCCACCAACACTGAGCCCGAGCACATGCTTTAATTCAAAGTCAACAAGGTCGATGCCATGAAGGCTGCAACTTGTTGAATTGAGGTCGTCGTCGGGGAGGTGAAGCCAAATTTCGTCATCAATATCGTGCTGACGCTCTTTCAATACACCTCCTACAGACGGTGACACCACGAGACTCCATATATTGACGAAATGCGACTGTAATCCCTCAGAAATTTCATATGGAAAACGATCGTCCATCAAATCCAAGTCCTGGCCATGCCGTGCTGAGGTGATCTCCATTGCACGAACACCCGAAATAGGTCGTGGATAAACTCCCACAAAGCCAAAAAGGTATGCAGCAATGTGTGCGGGTATCTTCAGATAAAAAAGCTTCTCCATTATGAGGAGATAGTACCCTCCTAAACTTTGTCGTTCGGAATCCCATATGCTCTCATTATTCTGACCAATTATAAGTCTTCTAAGCCCTTGACGGAGTTGTTTATTGCTCAAGACAGTCCCTATAGTGTCAAACCCTTCTGCCAGGATACAGCGATCGATCGTCAAAGTTTCAAGATGGGGTGGCCAGCAGAATGACCACATCAGTGCTTCATCGATACGGCCTCCGATTTCCATTTCGGTCAATGAGGGCGGCCACTGCACTTTCTCGTCGGTATGCGTTAACTCCATGGAAGTAGGAAGACTGAGATATTCAAGACTTGAAATGCCACTAACGGCTTTTTTGAGTTTTGGGAAGCTCATCGAGCTTCCCATCACCAAGCTCAGGTCTAGAAACCGGAGATTTTGACACCTAGAAAGCGCTGCAAGACTGTTGATGCTAATCAAATATTCAGATCCGTCTTTATCAAAGATAGTGTAAACGGCAGACTTACGCAAAGGATACCCTGGGTGCCTTGAATTTTAGTAGATTCGAGCTAGTCGCCTTTAGTAGTCGTGATGTTTGGCTGGGAGAGCTGTGATGAACCAAGCCATGTAATAGAAGCTCCCTGACTAGAGAACCGAGGTCGACTTTTTGCTTTCTGGAACCGCTCTGAGGGGTGACTGTAGCAAGAAATTGACTGAATTTGTTTCCTCGGGCAAGCTGAGGGCTGCGGTACAGCAGCTCAATGCCAGCCGAGTACCATGCACGACCAACAAGACAAAAGCTGTACATATCCTTCTGACGAAGGAGGTACGCATCCTTCTGTTCCTTATCACTCAAATAGAGAGATTGGGCAATGGAAAGAAGTACCTCCACTGGGAGCTGAGGCGTTTTTTCATTGCTCATGCTGGGCGATGCTGGCTGCACTTTCATGGTGAGTAAGAGAGGAAGTGGGGGTCCGAAAAATGATGGGAACAAGGTAGAAATATCGGATTCTCTGCGAGTATATAATTGGATAGACCCTCAGGGATCAATTTGGATGGGCATGTTGTATCATTATCGTGATCTGTTCGATATGGGCAAGTAGATGAGTTGCATGAAAGAGCAAGATTGTTTAGTCGGGCGAATCGGAGAAAAGTGTGGGGCGGAAGTCGTTCCTCGGGGATGATATCACCCCCTCGTCCTGTCTCTCCCTGGCACGAATCCTTTCCTCTTAACTTCCTCCCTCTTCCCCAAATTGCCACTATAAACCCGGATAATAGACACATTTCGAATGATGTTACGGTCTTTAAACGTACTGCGGCGTGTGCCCGGTCAATACAATGCTGGTCGTCGAGCTATTCAAACCGCCAGCGCGTCTCGAGTCCCGAATTTCGCCTTTGCCTTTGAGTGAGTGATTATGATGTATGCACATGGCCAACCTATTACCTCTCCAATCTAACATTTATATTGTAGCATCGATGGAGTCCTACTAAGATCTTCGAAACCTATTCCTGGTGCTGCCGACTCATTATCTCTCCTTAAGAAGCAAGGCATTCCATTCATCTTGCTCACCAACGGCGGCGGAAAACACGAAACAGAACGCGTTGCGGAAATAAGCGAAAAGTTGAATGTGCCACTGGACCCGACAGATATTATTCAAAGTCATTCGCCTTTTGCAGAGCTGGTCAAAGGCCCCAACGAGTCGAGCGCGCTTGAGAACAAATGTGTTTTGGTAGCGGGAGGCGATGGTGATAATTGTCGACGAGTGGCGGAACAGTATGGTTTCAAAAATGTTATAACGCCGGGCGATATTCTTATGGCCAATCCCTCCATCTGGCCCTTCTCGAAGAATTTCTCTGATTACTATAAGACGTTCGCTCGGCCACTCCCTAAGCCTATAGACCCTACCAGCTCGGCCAAGGGTCTCAAGGTTGACGCTGTTTTTGTGTTCAATGACCCTCGTGATTGGGCACTAGACACACAAGTTATTATGGATCTCTTGCTCTCATCACAGGGTCATTTTGGGACACTATCGGACAAGAACGGTCGAACTGATCTACCCAACCACGGCTACCAGCAGGATGGACAGCCCCATCTATACTTCTCTAACCCAGATCTCTGGTGGGCGGCAGCCTATCCTTTGCCTCGTCTTGGTCAGGGCGGATTCCGAGAAGCTCTGGAGGGCGTCTGGGCTGCAACCACGGGTGGCCCCAGTAAGGGCATTGAGTTAAAGAAAACAGTGATTGGAAAACCATACCAGGGAACCTATGAATTTGCCGAGAGACAGCTGCTCCGAAACCGGTCCAGGGTATTTGGCGCGGATCTTCCACCATTGCAGCGAGTTTTCATGGTTGGAGACAACCCAGAATCGGATATTCGGGGCGCAAACTCGTATCGCAGTGGCTTTGGCAGCAGCTGGGAGTCTATCCTGGTCCGGACTGGTGTCTACAGTGGAGGTGACCCTGCATGGAAGCCCACAGTGGTTGCTGATGATGTACAAAATGCCGTCCAATGGGCGCTTAAGTCTTCAAAGTGGTGATTTCACGATAGACCTGGCTCTTTGCGCAAGATGGCAAGGCCTTTTCTCTGTGAAGAATCGAGCGGGAAGCTCCTCATAGCATAGTCTTTAGTCACCAGTCATTGTTAGCTACACTGTTAGATACGTTATTCTATACCTTACTTTATCACCATTGAGTTGACCAGTACCCCGTATACTTCGTGTTGCGGAGATCAGTACGGAGCAGTTATACTGGGGTATATTGGTATCCCAATACATTATCATCATGGATAAGAGCCAAGGCAGAGTTGAAGCCACGTTGTTTCTCAACGTATAGGGATATGCAATGTTATTTATATTTCTCTTGAATTCACGTAAGTTTGCCCAGGCATGCTCTCCAATAGTTTTCCCTTGTCCCTCAGGCACCAATATCGATATATGAGGTCATGTGACGATCACCCCTCTTAGGGCTTAGGGCAGTTTTGCACGGCGGGGTGACTCAAAGTGTCAACCGCATCAAGTCCCTCCATTCAAAGCGTATTATTAAGGTGAGACACTCCCAATTATACTAATCAGCAAAACTTGAATCTAACATCTTTCTCCAAAGCATAATGGCGGACTCCGAATTGCCCACTCGCCCTAAGCCCGAGGAGACTTCAGCGGCCAGCGCGCCCGCCGCGCCCGCAGAAGGCGACTCTAAGAGCGCCAGCAAGAATGCCGCGAAGAAGGCTGCTAAGGAGAAGGCTAAGGCCGAGAAGGCCGCTGCTCGTGCTGCCCAAGAGAAGGCCCAGGCTGCTGCTCAAGAAGCCAACGACACAGCCAAGCACCTTTACGGCCGGCTCCCCGAGACCGAAGACGTTAACCCCACCACCCGATTCAGCGACTTCACTGAGGAGGAGAAGGAGGTCACTGTTGTCGCCCGTGTCGATAATGCCCGTGTACAGAGTGCCAAGCTTGCTTTCCTGATGCTGCGCCAGCAAGGTCAGAAGATCCAGGCCGTTATCGCGGCTGCCGAGCCCATCTCTCGCCAGATGATCAAGTACACCGGTGGATTGAACGTCAACTCCATTGTCCAAGTTACCGGTCTGATCAAGAAGCCCGAAATTCCCATTTCCTCCGCCACCATTCAGAACCTTGAGATTCACATCCGTAAGGTGTATATGATCTCCGAGGCTGCGCAAATGCTGCCCATGCAGGTCAAGGATGCTGAACGCCCACCTCCCGTTGAGACCGCCGACGACGCTCCCCAGGTCGATTCTGAGGGCGCTCCCATCGTTACCCTCAAGACCCGTCTGGACAACCGTGTCCTTGACCTCCAAACCGAGACCAGCCAGGCCATCACCTGGATCTCCAGTGGTGTTGCCCAACTGTTCTCCGAGTACATGATCAAGAGCGGTTCCCGGTGGATCTTCACCCCCAAGCTGGTCGGTGCGGCCACCGAAGGTGGCAGCAACGTCTTCGAGGTCAAGTACTTCAAGCGCAATGGCTATCTGGCCCAGAGTCCTCAATTGTACAAGCAGATGTGTATTGCCGGTGATATGGAGAACGTTTTCGAGATTGCCCCAGTCTTCCGTGCGGAGGACAGTAACACCCACCGTCACTTGACCGAGGTGAGATGATTTTCTTGTCGGTTTGGCCCGCGGCGATTTTGCTAACAGACTTTAGTTTGCTGGTCTTGATTTCGAGAAGACCTTCGAGCACCACTACCACGAGGTCCTTGAATTCGCCGAGGACCTTCTGGTCTTCATTCTCTCTCAGCTCAAGGAGCGCTACGCTGCCCAGATCGCTACCATCCAAAAGTCATATCCCAAGGCTGGTGACTTCAAGCTGCCTAAGAACGGCAAGGCTCTGCGTCTGAACTATATGGATGGTGTTGCTCTGCTGAAGGAGGCTGGCGTTGATATGTCGGAACAAGAGCGATTCGAGAATGACTTCACCACTGCTATGGAGAAGCAACTTGGACAAATCATTCGCGACAAGTATGACACCGACTTCTACGTTCTGGACAAGTTCCCCATGGCTGTGCGTCCCTTCTACACCAAGGCCGACCCCAAGGATGCTCGCTTCTCCAACTCGTACGATTTCTTCATGCGCGGTGAGGAAATCATGTCGGGTGCCCAGCGTATTAACAACATCGAGGAGCTCGAGGCATCAATGCGCTCCAAGGGTCTGGACCCTACCCAGGAGGGCTTCGAGGACTACCTCAATGCTTTCCGCCAGGGCTGCCCACCTCACGCCGGTGGTGGTCTGGGTCTGAACCGTATCGTGATGTTCTTCCTGGGTCTGCCTAACGTGCGGTTGGCCTCGCTGTTCCCGCGTGACCCCCAGCGTCTCCGCCCATAAACGAACGTGTGGTTGAAGAGTTGACTTGTGTAGATAGACTAAGTATAGCGAAGAAAGACTCAAAAAATGAATTGCATGAACTGATAAGTCCAAATGTCAATTGCTTTTAAGTAGACGGAGCCAATACTAAAACTAAATTAATTTTCAAAAAGCAAAAAAAATTCACCCTTTCCATCCCACCGAAGTGGGAGGTCCAGGCTATAGAAAGTCTCGAAGATCTTTCTTGTGCCGTCCGCTGCTGTGGTCGCCATGACACACAGTTTTTCCTGTCGCCCCCCAGGCAGGCAGGTGCGTTGGGCACGTACACCGAGGTGCACATTTAGGACTCGCTTTAGTGCAGCAGTGGGATTAACCACTACGCCACTCACCCTAAATTCCAAAATCTTTGCCAATTTTGCTACATCTCGGAACCTCGCTGACGAAAGAAGTAGGTGGATCTCATGTGGAGATGCAGATTTTGCTTACTTAATATGTTCAAAAGTTCCCACTTTCACCATTGGACCATTTGACATGGTCTGTGGGTCTGTCAAACTTCATGGGGGTGCTAATTTCAACTTCATGTCTTTTGCCCGCTGTTGAGGTATGCTTCGTGAAGCTATTCACAAAAACCACGTGGCACCCTGGGTGCACCGGAACACCAACTCTGGAGGAGCACCCCATTTCATCTGGAAGGAATATCAGGTTGTTAAAGTTGTTGTCCTTGGTTTTTGGCGTTTTTTAGTTATTTCTTCAGATTTTTAGAGTCGCTAGATCGCAAGATACAATAGGTGGCTGAAAGGCCTGTCCGCCCGAAATATATCTTATACCTCCATCACTCCGATGAGTAGCACCATCGTTCAAGTCAGCCATGACCACCCCCATGCCTAATTATTGAGATTTTGACATTTTTGAATGTGCGAAAAGGCGATCTAAACTTAATTGAACCAAAAAATAGACTAGTCACTACTGAAATTTTCGAATTGCATCCAGATATCCCTTTTGACCCCCTTTGTTGACATCACGTCATGCCTGGATGAAGGCGCACTTCAGAAGGAAAGAGCGTGGAAAGTTTAATCTGAAGGTCTCGGGATCGAATCCAGATCAAAGGAATGATTTGGACTATTCACAGAATCTTGAAACCATCGCGAAAAGCATGCAAACGCTGAAGTTGAATATATTCAAAAAACCGAGGTGGCTATACTTACTCTTGGCGCCAAGAATGCGAGCTTCCAGGCTTATCGCAGATCTGCTGTAAAACGCTGATAAGCGCTGGGGCCGCCCGTCAGTGAGCCAAATGCAGCCCCAACTTTTTTTCTCCTGCAACGCCTCCAATGCCTGACAAGCGCAAAGCATCAATGTCGACCCCAACGTCCAAACGTCCTCGACTAAATGAGGATGAAGGCGACAAGACGGCTCACGAGCAGCCGCGCAGTCACCCCATATACGGCCAGAAAAACGCTTTTCCTGGCCTGGATGATGCCGGAGACGAGCTATTCTACGGCCCAGCAGATGATGGGATGGAGTATTTGCGGATGGTTAGGTGAGTCTTCACTTTTTACGGTCAATGCTAGATCGCGTGCTAAAGACCTTCATCCCTGCTCAGCCCTTCCCTACGTTTTTACTTCTCTGCGGACCGTCCTGACCTTAGAAAACACCTAGATCCGAAGCGAACGCGATGCCCTCGCTATTCATCGCCCAGAGCTCGAAAGTCGCTGCCACTGGACCAAATTTGGGCCCCCAAGTGAATTCAGATGAACCCGACCGGAAAAAAACATCCTTCACTCATGGCTTCTTCGAAGATGAAGCTTACATTGCCCCCGCAAAAACCGACGAGAAAACGGACGCTTTCCTTCAAAGTTTATACCCCGAAGCTCAGAACTCCTATTATGATCTTCTAAGATACCGGTTCTTACTCCTCAGATCAACATTAAAATGTACACCTCCTGCTGCGGTGATAGCTAGCCTTGACGACTCACACCCCATCAGTCTTCCACGAAAGAATGCGGCGGCGCGCAAGGAATGGCGACGATTGATTCTTGCTGTTGATCCTCAGATGGCTCAGCTTGCGTGTATGGACTTAGAGAGTGTTTTGGGCGTGCTGCAGATCCTAGCACGAGGACTATCGGATAATGTACGAAGTGGCGATGCCACAGGCATAAGAAGGCTGGGGGCCTGGGCCTGGAGTCTACTTGGAAAATGTCGCGAGATCGGAGAATTGTCTACAGAAGAGGTCGGAGAGATTCGTGACATTGGAAAAAGAGCCGCAAAGATCCTTGAAAAGGTTCGGGAGGCGGAAGACGTGGAAGTCGAGGCGGAAGAGGAGGCCGACGAAGAATCAAACGTCGAAGAGAATGGCCAGGATGAACCTGAAGAGCCAATAATCTCAGAAACTGAGACAAAGGCCGAGATATCGGAAACACCCGACATGGCGATGCCCGATGATGCCAACCAGCGAGATGAGCTGGCAGCGGCAAAGGAGAGGCTACAGGCCAGGCTACAAGATAATAGTCAGCATGGCATGTCAGATGATGCCTCGGATGACACAGAATTAGTGACACAAACTCGCGCTATGCTCGATATGATCATCACTGTGGTGGGCGAGTTCTTTGGACAGCGAGATCTCTTAGAAGCACGAGAGATTTGGACTGGTCTGGAAGGTTTGTGATTTGAAAACATATACCCCTATTTGTAAAATCTTTCAAGATCAATTGAATATCTATTAATATCTCCAAACCTCCTAAACAAGCCTCAGTGTTATACATACATATTATATCTGGTCACCAGCTAGTCATTGTAGATCATTTGTATACTTGAACGTGATGCGGCTAAGCCATTTCGGGTGCCTTGCGTCATGCGGAAGAGGATCGTTGAACTTCAGACAGCTCCTCTGCTTCGTCTTCCATTTTCACTCTACCAACCATGGCGCCAACAGTTGAGATCGCCATTCCCAATACCAGCCTCTCGCCGACATCCCCTCCTCATACAGTCTATCATATAACCCTCCGTCTTCCACTCCGTTCCTTCACCGTCTCCAAGCGCTACTCCGACTTCTCCGCTTTCCACGCCGACCTAATCACTCAAACCAATGCGCCACCACCAGTACCTCTGCCCTCGAAGGCCTGGTTCTCGAATACTGTTTCAAATGAGTCTTTCCGAGAAGATCGCCGTCGCGGGCTAGAAGAGTATCTCCAAGCAATCAATGAATCATCCGATGGCCGTTGGCGCAACTCCTCTGCCTGGCGTGCCTTTCTAAACCTCCCTACAGCTGCCGTTGCTTCATCCGGTGGCGCCAAAAATAACACATCTACCCGACTACATGCTGCGATCACAGATCCGGGATCGGCGTCCAACTCCCAAATCACAGACCCTACACTATGGCTCGACTATCACCGTGACATGAAATCCCATCTACACGACGCTCGCCTCCAACTCTCACGCCGTGACCAGGAAACAGTACCTTCGAAGCAACATGAGAGCTCCGCCCAGGCGAAGAGTAGTCTTGTGCGCGCGGGCACTATGATTGCTAACTTGGAAGAAGGTCTTAAGAGCCTCAGCAACCGCGGGTCCCAATCCACATCTAGTTTGGGAGAGGGAGAGCTGCGCCGTCGGAAGGATCTTCTTACCAATGCACGTAAGGAAAAAGATGGTCTGGAAGACCTGTTACAAGCCATGGCAAACAAAACTCGACTTGATAGCGCTGTCGCTGCGATGTCAGATAAAGATAAAGAAACGCTCTTTGGAAAACTAGATGGACCCAGCAATGGACGCAGAACACCTACTCGATCTAGCAGAGTACTTGGGAAAGAGACTGAGCGTACCCGCGAGCTTGATAACCAGGGCGTGTTGCAGCTGCAAAAGCAGACAATGCAGGATCAAGACCAGAGTGTGGAAGAATTGATGAAAATTATCATGAGGCAGAGAGAGTTGGGCCAGGCTATACATGAAGAGTTGGAAGTGCACAATGAGCTCTTGAGATTGGCGGACGAGGATACTGACCGGTTAGTCTTTCTGGAAACGAAAGCAATGAAACTAGTGATGCTAACTGTTGTCTAGGCTCAAGGCCAAAGTCGATGTTGGCAAGAAGCGTATCGGCAGGATTTCCTAAGTGTTCAATAGACGGTGCATCCATATCAGTCCATCTTGGCTACCAGCAGGGCGGACTTCAAGCGTTCATTAGCACTGATATCATGGTGCTATTCTTCTATTCTATTAGTTTACTATACCCAGCATGGGCGGAATTTAGATATGATTCGAATCTACAGAAATTACGAAAGCCGTCTGTGGTCATAATTCCATGAAATCTGTACTGTTTTCTATGAACAGTGACAAATGTGTAATCTCAATCTAGCTCATTGCTTGGGCACAGAGCCCTAACTGGAAGAGAGGAACTGAGAGACATTAGCATCTATCACCTTGCCATCAAAGTATCAGTATGCTTACCTCTTTTGCTTCTTCTTCTGTGGCCTCCGACCTGTCAGAGGTGACTTTGTCAATAAGACCGACCTTACTTCTTCGTAACAGCCACCACAGTTCCCTACGGTCACCACCCAGCTCCTCTGATAATATCTTCGACTTTAATGAACGAAGAAAATCGTTGTACAGAGCAGGTTCCTCGTAGTCAACAAGCTCATCACGCATGGTTCCCAGTGCTTCAACGACACGGCCATAGTTTGCGTCGCTGAGGCTGTTCTTGATTTGTGATTCGACGATAGCGCAGAGTTGTTTGACGGCACTGTGAATGGTTTCGATGTTCTCTGCACGAGATAACATCTGTTTGAACTCTGGAAGAGAATTCTCCGGCGATATGTTGGCGCGCTTTGGTTCTTGGTTGAGGAGAGCGTCCACGTCCAGACCAGAGAGGGGCTTCTCTGTTTCACGTTGTCTCTTACGCCCTTTGGCTTTTGGAGGAACTAATTATCATTACTTAGTATAGGGCTTGTTAGTTTGAAATGGATGGAAATACCTTTCTTGACCTCTGCCTTTGATATCAGTTTGTCGAGGAAGGGTGCTGAGCTTTTCACAAGTTCCTCATCTGGATGCTCGAACTTGGTCAAGATCTCCGGTGGATCAAGGATGGGTTCATTTGGATGCACTGCACGATATCGTACCGCTGACTCAATGCGATGCAATAGCGGAGAGAACGATTCATCGATGGGAAGTATATCATTTCTGGTTTGAATCCTCTTTATCAGTCTCATGCATAGGAAAGCCCCAAAGACGATACATACCCGGTTTCGTCCTTGTGATCCAGCTCCATACTATCGACGTAATTGTCCATCGCTTCTTGAAGGTCCTTATTCGGGAGATTCCGGTGTTCTGTGACAGTCTTTCCTGATACAGTGATCACCTTGTCCAGTGGTGGAAATTGATACGATCGAACATCCTCGGCGAAGGGGAGCTGTATCTCAATGAGACATTCATACTCCGCTTCAATCAAGGGTGCAAGCAGAACGACCATCGGCGGACGGTTCTCCTTGGTGACCATGCGACCAATAGCATAATAAGATGATGTGTGTAGGGCATGAGTCAAAGATGACAATGCCAAAGAGGCCTTTTCGTTCGCGCGCTCCGGAATTATGATGTTGGCATTAGACATGTGTAGATATCGATCATACTGAAAAATCATCAGGACAATCAGTACGGTTCAGGCCAGTCAAATCACAACAACTTACCTTTTCTTGGTGGACGAATCCAATGAGATCCAGACAAGCAAAGGTGTCTAATCTGGTAATATTTTCATCTATCTGGCTGATGTGAACAGCCGTCCGTCCATACTCGAAGCCCTTTGCGAGGTCATCACGCTCAATATCGACTTTACCGCCAGGTGCCGATGGGTCATTGACTTGATAGGTTCGTGACATTCTGACAGCAGTAAGAGCTTCGCCTTGATTTGGCTCTAAATCCTTCCTTTCCTCCCCTTCTGCATCACCGGAGCGAGCGACGAAAGAGCTGGCAGAGGGTGGGTGGGCGACATATGTTTTGAAATAGCGCTCGACTGGAATTTGTAATGCCGTTTCATATTTTCCAGGATCACCCAGCCGAAGCATACCTTTGAAAGATGGCATACTCTTGACATCTTTGATACGAGGCGTATCTAGTTCGGCGATAGCCTCTTCCAAAGTTCCACAGACCCCATTGCAGCCTTCAGCAAACCCTCGGAGTAAGTTTTCATTGAAAGCCTGTGAGTTTTGGTAGAAACAATAAGCAGCTGGGCCCAGTTGTTCGTATGGGTTGAGATTACCTTGTGAGAGTCTTTGTCCTCTTCTTTTACCCCGTACTCCGGATCATCGAAATCAACACCACTGGGTAACATTAGCATGATTCAAAGCCAAAAAGTAGAGGGAGTTCACCCACAGAATGACTAGCTCAATTCCATCTTCAACAATCTTCTTCTGGATTTCCTCGAGGCCGTCACCGCTCATTGGCCCAGTACCATTCGTGACAAGGACGATCTTCCGCTTATATTTAAGCGTTCTGGTAAATTCATTGATCATTGTAATAGCAACGACAATAGCAGAAATAGCTTTCTTCGTAGTTAGCAGGGCAATTCTCATCAAAGAGGGGTGCATATAGTGTACCATCGCCTCGATTTGTATTGCTAGGCTTGATAGCATCGCGCAGCTTTCGAATATCAGGCATCAAAACTCTGGTGGAAGGTCAGTCACATGCTGTGAGCTCGGAAGGAAGCCATACTGTCCGAGTTTTGAGAGAACTGAGATATTCGAGTTATGTGCATCTTCTCGCAGCTCATTTGAAGTGTCTTTTTTTATGGTTAGACAGGTCCAAATAGAAGAATAAGACACCTACCATTGGAACGCAAAGCAAGGACAGATAAAGTTGCCGTTTTCCGGGCAGTGCCGACCTAGAATCTGGTGAGTGATATTGAAACTATCAACAATTTGAAAAGCGCGTACTGTATGTGTGATCTTGTCCCAGACATATCGCATGGCCCACTCCAAATCTGTCACGGAGCGGCCATGATGGCACTCGCCCATGGACCTCCCTACATCGACGATGTAGACAGTTGCCTCTTTTTCAGCCATTGAACCTGATTACCTCGAGTGAGATGTAGATGTCAAAAAGCGAAATGAGAGAAACAAAAGGCTGTCGTTTTCTCCAGGCAGAGCCAGGCAGACGCGTGATATTTCCTTTTTCGTTTAGACTGGCGCGTGGGCACATGACATCACTTGATCAGGGCGTGCTTAATGGAAAGTGCGTGGCTCGAATGATATCTGTGCAAATTACATGCTGGAAATACGGAATTTCCACATATTTTACCGTGGGCTTATTGCCCGGCGATGGGCCCACTATCCGTGGGAAACCATCCCCACGCCCAACTCAAAGCTGTTTAAAGCTCGCCATCGACATCAACCTCTTCCTTTGTGCAATATTGAATGCGCCGAGGAATATTCCATCATGAATGATCCTCGCCCCTATCACATTCTTAGGTTCGTCTACGCCTACTCAAAATTCCATGTAACCGGAAAATTTCAAGTCAGAACAGCATATTGACACTTTTGCAGCTACGGAACCCTTTTGGGCTCCCAGTTCTTCCAAGTATGTTTAGATTAGGGATCTAATCCAAATCCCCTGCAATACTGCAATTCAAGAAAAGATTTAACGTCGTACTAGTCATTCGTTGGCGGAATCGTGGCTTTCCGCGCCCTGCCGCGGCCGCAGTTTGCAAGCCTGCAAACCGCAATCTTCCCCGTTTATTTCTCCATGCAGACAGCCCTTCCAGTCGTCGTGGCTCTGACAGCCAGCAGAGGTGGACAGGCACTTGGTCTCTCTGGTTTGGTGGCCCCTGAGAACCGCCTGAACACATTTTTGCCTATGGCTACTGTAGCTGTTACCGGTTTAATCAATATGTTTGTATTGCGCCCGCTGACTGTTAACATCATGCGGGAGCGTAAACACCAGGGTGAGTGTCTTTCTGTTTTCTTTCAAAAATTCTAGCAACGTGTTTCATAGGCCGTGATTGACATATATATGCAGAGACCCGTGATGGAAAGAGGAGCTACGACCCCGCTCCTCACTCCAAGGAGATGGTGGCCCTGAACAAGAGATTCGGGCGTCTGCATGGTATGTCTAGCTTGGTCAATATGGTCAGCTTCATTGCCACAGTATACTATGGTGCTGTCCTGAGCAAGAGACTGGAGTAAACCAGAGGCAGCTCGTTCTTGGAGAGATGGATTTGAATAAAAATTTACACTCGAGATGGTTTGCCACGTGAAAATATCTATTCTTGTATTCGATACTTGGTATATCCATGGATTATAGCAAATTGGGAATATAATCGAAGCTAGATACCAGTATCCGCTGTCCACTCAGATGAAAGTGCGCACTCGTGTTGATGATAGGAGTCACTATCAATTTGATGAATCAATTTGTCTATAGTCACGATAGCTCTTGGATGACCAATATCTGATTTCCATTGTATTTTCACTGCTATCACACGAGTTGAGCCACGTTGTACTATACTAGTACCAACAACCTCCCAATATAAGCGAGTTGCAGTACTCTGCATTTGACTACAATAGAAAGTCAGGCTTCTGTGCCATGTTGAAAGCTACGAATAGGAAAAGCGGATAGCTTGGGAGACAAGGTAATGAATGGACAGTAAGCCATAAGAAGCATCGTTATCGAATCAGAAGAGGGACGAGGGTAAAAAGAGACTGGGACTAAGCTTGCAGTCTGAGAACAAATATCACGATACAAGATCCGAGGATTCTCTCTCTTTGTTGCTCCAGAAAGCCGCAAAGGGCGAAGAGACATCATGGGAGCAAGCACAGATCCAAAAAGACATCGTCTACATGGGCACAGTATTGCCAATTTCTGCAAGATGCTGGGCACCCTGATAGAATTTTGGCAATGGTGTCAGCTTTCGTCGAAGAATCCAGACTTGGAAATGCCACCAAGCGTTCTTGAGCTGATATGAAGCATGCTTTCTTGTTGAAACAGAAAAGACTTGATCCAGTTCTTCTAATGTCAGAGCTAAATGAGAATAAATTAGCAAGGCTCAGACAGAAGTCCGCAGAGATAGATTCCTTAGTGCCTACCCTTGGTCTCAGGAACGAAGAGCAATACCAGTACCCAACCAATGATGCACCATGCCGCATACCAGCCAAAGGCTCCTTGGGGCTTGAATGCGGTCAAGAGATGAGGCCATGTGAAGGAGAGAATGAAATTGAAGCACCACGTTGTGGCTGTAGCCCATGACATGCCGACTTCACGAACATGTAGAGGGAAAGCCTCGGCAGAATATGTGAATGGGACGGGTCCTTCACCAGGAGAATAGAAGACCTCAAACAAATACATGCCAGTAGTTACCATTGCCACTCTCTTTTTGCTCTCTGGGTCATCGGTGTCGATCCAGAAGGAGAACCCGGACCAGAAAAGGAAGATAGCCAGGAAAGGGAAAGTGAAAAGAAGTAGGTTGCGGCGACCCCAAGTATCAATAGTAAAAACAGCCGGGAGCGCAAAGACCCAATTGAGGATACCAGTCCCCATGGATGCCAGAAGTGCATTCGACAATCCATATCCGGACTCCTGGAATATGGTGGTTGAGTAGTAGGCGATGACATTGACACCACAGAATTGTTGCATAAACATGACAATCCAGCTTGCCATAGTCGCACGACGATTACGTGGGATCGTAAAAAGCTCAATGAACATCGTGAAGAAATTCTTCCCTTTGTTGATTTTTCGTTCCAACTGCACACCGACGTAAGCGTAATATAGATCGCGAGCAGCTTGAATTTCGGTTGGACGCAGGATCTTGAAATTTTGATAAGCTTTCTGGATTTTGTCATGTTGGATCAACCACCTTGGAGATTCAGGGCAAACGTAGACCTGGGCGCAAACGACCAATGGAAGTACGACAGTTGACCCAAGCATCAGCCGCCAGTTCAAGTCATTGCCCACATTCATAAAGGCCACGCCCATAATATTTCCAAGCATGATACCAAATGCTGTCCACATCTGCCACATCATCACGAGAGCACCTCGAATTGGAGCAGGAGAGCACTCTGCCGCATAGACCGGGACCGTCGAAGATTTTGAGCCGATCCCCAGGCCGAGAACAAACCGAGCAATGAACAAATTAACCCATGAGTTACAGACGCCTTCCCAGATTGACGCAACGGCTGCAATGAAACAAGAAATAAATATGGTGCCTCGTCGAGCGAAGTATCGATTGAGTGGCTCAGTAAGCCAACAGCCGATGATGGCACAGGCTAAGTATGGAGCACCAACGACAAGTCCGGTAAGATTGTCACTATTCTCAATGCCAAGTCGCTATTTCATGCAAGGTCAATCGAATAATGTACCATTGAAGGTTGTATTGCTGAGAATCTTACCTTTAGGTAGATGGCTTGGGCTCCATTATTGACGGTCTCATCCATGCCTTGTACCGCAGCAGCGAGGGAGCACATAACTAAAGAGCAAATCAGAGAGAGATTAGTGTATATCCACCACTAAGCATTGAAGATGGAACATAGTGGATGTTGCAGATTCAGATGATTAACTTACTTGCTAGGAAATAAAGCTGCCAGGGCTGACTCCACTTATGCGTGTGCTCCCGCTCCAATGCTTCTCTTTCAACATCACTCAGTTCTGGAAGAGATGTAGCAGACTCAGGGGCTTGCGAAATAAGTGCGCCTTTCTTGAAAGTTTCCAGATCCGACATAAGATCCCATTCTTGACAGAACTCTTCAACTTGTTTGAAAAGCTGCTCGCGCGGGATTCCAGCCAAAGGGTTTTCGAAGACAGCATTCATATGATCCCGTCCACGATCTTCAAGGTCCGGTCCTGCATATTCTGTTTTTTCTTGATGAGCGTAAGATGGTGGGTTGTCATCTTTAATATCGGGCCCCTGGACCGGGTCCTTTATCTCCTCCTTCGCCATGTCAACTTATGTAGGATCCACAAGAATTAAAGACCTTGTGAGAAATTTGGCCCAATTTTAGCAAGGCCAACTTTGGAGAATGTGGGGGTAGTCCATGTATGCTGACAGAGGAAAAAGAAAGAAAAATGGAATCCTGGCAATGACAGCCTTTTATGCATTGACATCGTTCCTACTAGGTTTTACCCCCTCAATGCAGCTGTCAGACTATGAAGGGTTCCAGGATCCGAAAAGCCGAGTCAGGTTCTGCTTATTGTTCCTTTGGAGGGCCTCATTTCGGTATAGGCCACAAATGAAAGACGAGCCTTACGGGGATATATGTGACCATGTTCGGTATGACTCGACAGGCGTCTCTACCCTGCCCCATCCTAGCTCAGTCTTCTTTGAGCATCGTATATCCCGAGGGATCGCATTATAGAAGCATGATGAGCACAATCCTCTTCCTCAAGTCATCGGGCCATGCGGAGATACCTGTGGGGGTGGGTCGCTAGATGCCCCAGGGTGGATCACCACGCGAATCGACACCAATGCCATTAAGGATTCAGTGGAGCAACGGGAAGATTGGGTCAAGATATTGGATCTCAGACCAGGCAATGTGAACTTATTCCAAGGTAAGCAACCGCAAGCAATACTAAGCAGGGTTGGCAGATATCCAGGAAACGATCGTCGCTGGATGAGCCTATCATGCAAACCAACCAGGTCGATTACGTCACGTCTCTTTGCAGCAGCTCGTTACATTCGACAAGAAATTCGACTGGCAGTTTTCTGGCCCCAAGGATGATGATGTTCATTGATTAAGGATCAGCGCCACTGACGGAGAGGGCTGGTGCGTTAACTTCTCAAGTAGAAGAGGAACTTTCTTTGTGCGCGGAGAATAATTGGATCGGAATACGACAAGAACTTCGAATGGCGTTCGAAACTTTCGCCGAGAAACGCCTTCCGATCCTTAAATCTTCCCCCGCAGCAAGTTAATTCTCCACCTCCTACTACATACATAGTATAGACTGGACAGTTTCTGGCGGGTGGGGTTTTACAGTCTCGGCTGCCGCCGCTTTTATAATGGCGCTCAGGGTCAGGCTCAGTGATCATTCCAATTCGCTCAGTGAAGTGATCATGAGTGTTACTATGCTACACTGTTCGTGGTTCCGCAGCATATACGCTACTGAAAGCGATTGAGGTCTATGTTTAAAGCCCCTCATTTAATTTCGGTAGAAATAGCTAGGTTAATTTTGAGAGTACATCAGCCTAAATGGAACACTAAAAAAGAGCAAGTTCTATCGGCCATGAAGATTACTTGTAATAGGAACATGTTAATTGAAGGGAGCAAATACCTAATGCGTAGTGTAATATTCTTCTCAGTGGTTTTGATCTCCGAAATAGAAGCAGTAATATCCTACCAATTTATGAAGCCCCATATCCTTGATTTGTTCTTTTTGAGTACTTTGCCTGAAAATGTTCGGAATCTATATATGCATTTCTCTTATCTCGCGAACAGAAACACTCGTCCATCTTGGGAGAAGTTCAACTTCTTGAAATTGAATTTCGGTTGTTTTATTCAAAGATTGTTAGCTGACACAGATACTTAGAAGTTCAGTAAACAGATAACATGCAAGTATACGAAGGACCAGAAATTCCGAACTGGAATGATCCCATGGTCAGCTTGACTTCATATCATCATAAACTTGCATGCACGCTCAAAGATATAAAGGCTCTTTTAGCCTTGGATGCCAGTTAATGTGGTGTAGTCTACAAAAGGGCGGACTCGCCCCAAAGGTTGCAATACCCTTTTGCTTAATTTGTTAAAAATATCTTTTGCTGACTAGTCACTGTGCAAATGATCAAATGCCGATCATACACGACAATAGGGCACTATCTTAAAAGCAGAGGATTTGCTCAATCACGTATAACCCACACATAGAGCCCGCATGAATATCAGGACTATTGACGACTGAGTTATTTCCAGCTATGATTTATCGACTACTCAAGATATCGTTGCAACTCTATTCGAATAGAATAGCCCAGAGTAAAATACACAAAAGTTGCCAAAATTATACAATACTGTGCTCAATCAAACTATCAGCTGTATCCAGAATGCAATCTTCCACCGATCTAGGTACCCAACCGAGCACAGACTTCGCTTTGCCATTGTCAACCGCTTCACAACTCCAAGCTCGGCAACGATCCCACGGAGAGCTGGCCGGAACAAGGCGACCACACGAACAAAGCAAATTTGGCAATTCTTTGCGAGGTACATTTTGCGAGAGCGTCGGTCTTTTTGTCCGCAGAATATTTGCAATGTCAATCATTGCAACCGGGCCATTGTCACACGTACCGATGAATCTCTGTCCGTTGGCCTTCGAATTGGTCATGGCGCGGATATGCAAGTCAGCGAGGTCAAGAACATCGAAAACGCCGAAGGATATCTGCGGGCATCCTGGCATGTTTCCATTCATCATATTCTTGATAATCTTAATGGACGAGGAAAAGTTGGAGCTCATGACTGGCCCGAAAATTCCAGTTGGATTGATTACGGCCAACTCAAGGTTGCCACCTTCTTCTCTCCAGAACTTCCAGGCAGACTTCTCCGCCAGCGTTTTGCTTTTGTAATATGCCGGGACTGAAATTTTGCCATTCAATACTGACCAATATTTTTCAACAAACAGTGGTAATTGCTCGTGCCCGTAGCCAATTGCAGCGAAGGATGAAGTTATGACAACTCGTTTGAATTTTGAATCCCGCGCCACTCTCAGGACCCGGAGCGTTCCGTCTCATGCTGGTATACTCAAATCATCTTCATTTCGAGGAGTTGCGCTGGGAAAAGGCGACGCAACATGAGGTACAAACGAACATCCGACCATAGCTTCTGCCCAGCCATCATCTTTCGTCAAATCGGCCACAAAAATAGAGAGCCGGGGTTGGTCATATTCACCGTACCTTTGGATAGCATCTCGGACCTCCTTTTCACGGGTTGGTGATCTGATTGTAGTGTGCACGATAAAGCCAGTGCCGAGAGGCTGCAAAATGATATGCGAAGCAAAGAAACCTGATCCGCCCGTAACTAGAACGCACTGTGGCCCGCTGTTCGGGTCAATGTGATCCGCCATTGCTTGTAATCGATATTTTCGTCTGACTGAAGTGTTTGACTTTTAGAACAGTACCAGAAGCTCCTTTCAAATATCCTGCGGTCCTATCTATACTTAAATAGTCTGTTCCGAGTACATCAAACTCTTTTTCCCGGCGGTCACATTATTGTCCCGATCCACCGTGGATCCCAAAGTGAAATTTTTAACAAACCGAGTTCGAGAAAGTATTACATTAATACTTTAATGTACGATTTCGCTTGAAACCGAGGAAGCTGGATCAACAGAGTGATGATGAAAGTCTAGCCGGGTACAGATCCTGCAAAAATCGCTCACTATAAACGTCCGCGAATTATCTAGATTCAGCTTCGAGCAAGGGTTCCGAGAGCCTCCATCAATCTGATCACTATCAAGTTCCCGTGTCTCAGGTAAAGCAATATATATTTTCTTGACCTCTTTTCTCTGATATTTATACCACGCGTCAAAAGATCGATAATCCCAAATTATTGAAGAGATCTGCATTAGCGCAGAATGATCCGAAAACTCATTATTGTCATCTTGTATCTACCCCTGCCTGCGTGAATTTGTTATTCACATTTGAGGCTAGCTATGCATGGCCGTAGCGTGCTGTAAAACAATTTTCAGGTGCCAACTATGTATTCATGTCTAAAGCCACTGTACTTTATGTAATATCTCGTTATAGATACCCGCTAGTATAAAAATGGGGAAGTGGATACTACTGCAGAACGATGACTGTCAATTAACCATATGCGGAAATCTCAAAAACCTTATCTCCACTAAGACGATGCGTGTGTATCCAGCATCAGTCTCATAGCCTGTAGGTATTTTTATGTCAGCCCTGATAAAAATCACACAAAAAGGAACTGGATTTTCTTCATGATCTTATAAAAGGCTATGAAGCCCGGTCCCTGGGGAAGACCTTGCCATCTCCAAATCGCACCTCAATTCCCTTCTATTCCCCTTAGCCTTGTCAAGCTTTTCTCACGTTCCTACTGATGAGACTGCTAGCCCGATACCTCATCATTATTTATTACTCTTATAATCAATCACTATACTTGCCAAAAGACCAGTAGCGACTTTTAGTAGCTCCGAGACCATGACCCATCTAGCGCGACAAGAGGCATCTTCACGTCAGACTTCTCGAGAGGCTGAGGGCGACCGCTTCATTGGCCTCTTTGGAGCGGCAAGACGAGCACTGCAAAATCGTTTAAACCAAAGGAAATGCCGTAAGCTAGAAATTCGGTCTAGTTGAATAGGATATTTTAAGCCATTAACGTTGTCTCTCAGGGGAGAGGAAAAAGCAAATATTGGATAATGCAAACGAGAGACCCAACCGCAAATGGATCATATACACTGAACGAAAGCCTGTAGTCCCTTGGACAGAGAGCAGTAAATTTTGGCAATGTTCCGCTCGGGCCTAGAGCGGGACAATTCAATTCCAAAACAAGCGACGGCGTCTTACATTTCTGTCGCTTAGAACCTTCTGAACGGAACGAATTCATAGCTCGCTTGCGTGCCAAGTCCATTGGTGGAGCAGTAGGTCATTCCTTGAACCTGGAGCTACTTCTTTCCGTGAAGCAATACAACATTTTCACTGCGATGAGCACAAATGCTGCTTCGATTGGACTATCGATGGAATCTTTACGCCACGATATTCCCTCACCTTTCAATACCGATTTGCCGTGGTCTATGAACTTACCACCGATTCTTCGACCTACCGACCAACAAAAGCAGAGGGCGCACCATCCGTGGATTGATTTGTTTCCTGTTCCCTCTGTTAGAGATGCACTTTTAAGACACAACGGAAAATATGACGATGAAGAACTTTGCCATGATCTCTTTGGCTCCTGTGGAGACGATGAACGAGGTGTTGGCTTGCTTATTTGGGGGGAGGCCTGGGACCCTTCTGCCTATGAAATTTCCGAGAAAGTAGCTCGCAAATGGCTCTGGCTTCTCCATGATTGCTACGACGTCATTCACTCCAGTAATCATTGGCGCAAAAAAGAGGCGGGGCCCGTCCCCTCACCACGGACTGTGACAGTTGACCTTGGAAGATTTGTTCGAGTATTTTGTGACCCTATATATTGCGCCATGAAGCCCACCATTGGGGCTGGATGGTCCAGAGTCTCGCAACCTCCGTTTTAGAATAGATCGCAGCGATTGACTTCGCCTTAATGGTTCGAAGGAGTGCAGTGTCGCGGGCTGACTCGTGTCTTTCTATTTGCACAAGCATTTACAAAGCTGCAAGTGCACTCCATACATGGCAAGAAATAAGCGAAGATACATTTACTTCTGAAAGAGACAGCAATATATCGTGATAAAGCGTCTTGGTATATGTCTTCTGATCCAAAAAGATGGGTGGGACAAAATTCTACTACTACTGAGGCGATATGCCCGGTGCCCAGAACCGCAAGTTATGTGTAAAATGTCCATCACCAGAGCTATGACTTGAATTTTTATTGAGCGGCTCAAAAGTGATTAGATAGCATCCTATCTCACTTTTAAATGGGAAAATATCTTGGATACCTGTTGTGGGAAAGTATACTAAAGTACCTCGCTGTTAAACAGTACTTGATACATTCAATCTACCACCCCTATAGTATACAATGTTACCAGCGCTTTTGCGACGAGATCATCGTTCATATTGAGATAGGAAGGGAACGGATTTCTGGACTGTAAAAGAGTATTATACTGTAATTGTCAGCATTGTTCGGTGCAGAAACAGGATACCCGCAGTTTGAGAATAATGAGATTGCCGTGCCGCTGCATATTGGTCGTACAATTCAAACGCCGTTGCAAACCTGGCGCAGAATATGGTACAAAAGCCCCATCCAAACAGACAAAGCCTATTTCATTGTCTGAAATGTTCAAGTGTATCATGATCTGAGCAAAGATCGAAATATTGTTTTCTCTTTCAACAAAGATGTCTGTTAAAATAAACGGATGATATAAGAAGCCAACCCAATATCACTACCTGGGTATTAGATGTGATTATTCGGAGGTCAATCAACTTCTGGCACATCAAGCAATACTGTTTTCCCATCTTGCACGATGAAAGTTCTGTTACCTAGCATCGTCTTTCTGGGTTCAAGTCTGTGGGGTTACATTTATGGCGAGATACCATTCACAGGAATACGGTCTTCTAATTCTCTTGCCCAGCGCACGTTGAGTAGTCTTCAATTGGCTGGCTCAGCATATGCTCTCGGTGAAATTTTACTAGTCAATATGTCCTCGGACATCTTTCACATCCAAAAGCCACCGGAGCTGTTCCATTTTCACGAAGATACAGATGTTCTCGAGACGCAAGATATGAACAATGCTACCTTTGACATTCCCGAACCTCGCCTCCCCGATCCCTACCATTTCCCTTCGATACCCATTGATGACAGCCCGAGAATTGGACGAGAAAAATCGCTCGAGGGATCTTTGCTTGTCCTCCTAGTTGTGAATTGCGGTATGCTGGTCAAGCTAATTATGTACCGTCATGAGGATTGCGTCAATCTATCCAAAAGCCACGACGACCAGCGCGAATTCATTGATGGGATTCTGCGTCTTTACGCTGGTATATTGCCTACCGTAGGTACCCACGTCTTGCGCCTCTTGGATCAGAGGTTGGAAGCAATCGAGGGTTCGATCCAGAGACTCCATGTGAAGTTCGAAAAGTTTGATAGAAGTGTGCATGATTTGGAGATGCTCGCCAGCCTAGAGCACTTGGACGAGGCCATGGCCCGCTGGCAAGAGTTTCATGAAAGGCTCAGAGAGTTGCCCAGAGACACTTCTAATGTCCTCTCTATCATTTTGGGGGCGTTGGAGGCTTCTATCAACAATCCGGAGAGCTCTGAGACTGGCGATGATGTTGCGTAGGACCAGTAAGCCCAAGTACTAGTTCTCGAAGACGTCAAAGGAATGCACAAATGTATGCACTGAATGATATGGATTGGCCGGATCGAAGGATCAACGAGAGGCTTGATCACAGCATTTGGTTGATCGTAGGAGCATAATGCATTGTCAAAATTTATTATATGGCGACCCAATTAAAGAAGTTTCCTTCGTTATTCATTTCTCATAAGAAGTACTGGCAGTTGGTACCGTGTACGCAATTCAGCAAACAATACCATGGAAGTCATGATGATACTTGCTCCACAAGATATTTCCGGCAGGCCGTTTTCAACATAGCAATTCGTCGCTGTGTGTGAATGAAGACCTCCCGGTACATGTCCAAGCTTTGTTGCACCACTTCCTGGCGGGTTTTAGAGCCCGCGCAGATTTCAAGCATTCTCAGTTCCATCTCTTTTCGGAGAAACGGCTTGCTGAGAGAAATGCTGTTTGGGAGACCAGTCACAACATTATCATAGCCCTCTACAAGCGCAATGCCAAGACGAGTGGGAATGAGTTCTTCGACTTTGTTGCGACCACTGCCACGCTTATTCACAACCACGTATTCCCGTTCTTTGATTTTTGCAATGTGTTCGGCCATTGTTGCGTCGGTTCCGATACCATTAGCATCCATGAGTCCAATAAGCTCAGGTTCTGTCAGATAGCTCGGAGCTGTCGTCTTTCCCTCAAAAATATTGGCTTCTGTGGGCTCAAAAAGCTCTCCTCTCTCAAAATTGGGGAGCTGTTGGCTGCTCTCCCATTTATCATAGACGTAGACATCCAAATAGTTTCTTTCAAGAACTATCAAACCACTGGCATGGAAAATCTCTTCCCCATATAGAATTTCGATATCTGTGCCTTGGCCCTTTGCATTGTCGGAGCAGCAGGCGAGGAATCGGCGTGCCACGAATTCGTAGACTTTCTTCTCATTTTCGTTCAGATGAGACGGGTTCACCCAGCTCACTGGGTGAATCGGTGGATGCGCCTTGTCATTATGGTTTCCAGATCGTGGATTCGTGAACTTCCCATCTTCTATAAGTCTATATTGAGGTAAGTATCCCAAATGCCGCCTAGGAGATGAACTTTGTTGCAAGCACTTACTCTCTGGCATATACTCCCCACCGACTATCTGGATATTGTTTTTCCACAAGTTTCCTGAGATCAATTGCCTTGTCGAACTGGTCGGTTTCAGTACGTGGATAGCTAATGAAACCTTTGGTATATAGAGCTTCCGCAACCTATCAAATCGTAAGTAATCTTACACCGAGTCTAAGTAAGTAACGGGTAGCACTCACTTTCATAATAGTCTGGCTGTCTAGACGGAGAAATCGACTGCCCATCATTTGAAGATCCACGGTTGTCAAGGGTAATGGACGCCACTTGCTTTTTGGTTTTTGATTCACTTTCGTGACTTTTGCTTTTTTCGCCATCAGGCAGCGTTCCAGCATCATAACCACAGCTGCCCGGTCAAATAGGTGGACCCGTTTCCAGAGAAAGTTGACCTTTGTGCCTTCACGTTGGAGTATAACTTTAATGCCCCAGAAGGTCTCTGGTTTGAAGTTTTGCACCCTTAGGTAACGATCCACCACAAACCCTAGAGTGGGGAATTGACAGGACCCTGAAGATGGTCAGAAAAGAGAGACCGCGTTCATCATGACTTGTCGATCGTACCATAGCTAATGACCTTTTCTTTCAAAACCTCTGCCACGGCCTGGAGCTGAAGGGTCTGCAAGCGGGTGAAAGCAGCTCCGATGCGAAGATCAAGCTCGATTCTGGCTGCCACGGCATTTGCCTGGAATTCATCGAGGTCTATTGGTTCGCGAGCAGCTCGTAGAACATGCCTAAGTTCGAGGAGACATTGCTTAGTTTGACGGTCCTTTCCCACGGCTCCCTAGTTGACTTACGCTCTTTCTGTGTTGCTGAATCTAGCTCGTCTCACTTCAATTCGAGCATTGCCATTCTTCGCTTGCGTACGGACTTCCGTGCCTATATGCTCGCCCTCACGATCACAATCGGTCCAGATAAACAGAGCCTTGCTGTATTGCGCTTGGTTTCGAATATTTTCAGCAATGGGCAATTTATCCTTGGTCGATTCTTAGCAAGCATCGGGAGACTTGGTACATGCATGCATACCTTGTCGACCTCCTCTTTCACAGGGGCCTCGAAGAGGGAGCCAGGCGGGCAGGATTGCCAGCCCTTATACTGGCGTTCAAACTCAAGTCCAGTGAGGTGACCAATGACGCTCGTCATCGTCACAGAGCAATTTCCCCACGGGGCACCAAAATTGAACTCGAACTCATAGTTTTTCACATATTGGTTTCCGCGAATCGAATGCTGCATCCCTTCGTCAGCTGCTTGCTCATCGCGGTATTTGAAATAACACTTACCGTCTGAAAAGAGCCACCCGACATGTGTGTTGCTACGGCGCGGGCAATGGCGGGCTTCTCTGCCACGCAGAGGATCTTCCGTGCCATGGCAGCCCGGTGGTCACGATTTGACGATGAATATGCGAAGCGAAGGAAGCATTTGCAGACATCCTCGTCCCAACTGGGAAATACTTCGGTGGGGTCTCTGCCTTAAGGCTGCGATACGCCGTGTCGCGTCTGTCTTACATTACGATACAGCATATTATTTGCTGTCGGCTTACCAAGTCACCCATTAATACAGTACTACTCGTATGGATATTACATGAATAATCGCATCACATGATTCTTCTCGTCGACTATAAGAAACCGGCATTCTCTCTCTACTCTCCTCTCACCTCATTTTTATTAAATTCGCGAAAAAAGGGCTCGAGCCAAATTGCGGATTATCAATGACATTGAGACTACTAGATACGATGCACTTGAAGTGCAGCCATTCATTATCCAGCTAGATCCAGTTGGAGGATAATTGGCTGGAATCCGAACCTGGTTCGTGACCTTTACAGCAATTTAGCCTTGGAATTCCGTGATATTTCATGAAGTGATTGATATTGAAAATGCAGATGGGAATTACGAGTTTATATTGAGACCACTTCTCCATCATGCCAGCCACTAGAACGAAGAGAGCAAGAGCCGGAGCTTGTGCAACCTGCCGGTGAGTTTTCTACTGCGAACCAACTAGCTGTGCTCTAATATGTATCATTGTAGTGCTCGAAAAAGACGCTGCATCCCCTCAGGCTCTTTATCGGAAGGCTGTCAGCTCTGCCAATCCATTTCTAAACCATGTAGCCTTAACAGCAATGCCCCGCGGCCAATTGGGGCGATGACTTTTCCACAGAGTACAGCAGGCGAAGACGAGTTGAATGAAAAGCAAAGACATGGCGATTTAGACTCACCAGAGCTACTGGCTGACCTAGTCTGTCTCTATTTTCACTACATCCATAACGTGGCACATTCTCTCTTTCATGAGCCGAGTTTTATGGATCGTCTCAAGGATGGAAGTGCGTCCTTGATTCATGTCTACGCGATGTGTGCACTTGCTGCCCGGTAAACAAATCCCGATACAATCTCCCAAAATGACTCTTCTAGTGATTATTACTTATCACTGCCATCAGCTATTCCAATAGCCCAATAATTCGTGATGTCTCCCCGTACGCCCGAGGGGAGGTATATGCGAAGAAAGCGCTATGTTACTGTCATGGAAACATGATATTGCCAACTTTGGCGACAGTACAAGGATTTCTCTTGATCGGCTATTACTTTGGTGGTCAAGGCAATATACATGGGAAGTATATATATGTTGGAATGGCTCGTCTACATGCACAGCTCGTACCCCTCGAGAGTCTTACCGATATGATACTTCGCGAGGAACATCGCAGGACGTGGCTTTCAATACATATTGCCAGTCATTGGTCTGCCTCAGATATGGCTATGGAGCCTATCTCATTCTTTGACGAGCCATCATACCGTCCAAAAATTGACGACGCGGAGTTTCATACATCTAGGCTAGGTCTCTCCGAGGGTCCAGTGTCGCCTCCGCCTAAATATGGCATGTGGGCTCAAATGGCACAGACCCTGAATATTTACACCAAGATCAACATCTTAATACGACATCTTAGTCAAGGGTCCATCTCATTCCCTGAATATTGTGATGAGACCGACATCCTAGAACGCGATCTTGATCAGTGGGAAGAGCTGTTGCCTCCTGCCCTGGTCTACAGTTACGAAAATTTGATGCATATGGTCGAAAAGAATGTGGGGAAAATCTTTTTGTCGATGCATATTGGCTACTATCACTTTCGTCAAATGCTCTTGTTCCCTTTTTTGGATTCTCGACTTTCCCAGTCAGCCGCTCACAGTAGAGCAGTGAAGTGCAAAGAGAGCGCGAGCATGGTTTCAGATATCTTACGTGCTTCCGAGACAATACCCGGCTGTAAGATGCTGTATTTTATATATGGGCATATCGCGGTCGTCAGCTCAAGTGTCCAGCTTCATACTTTACTATTCAACAACAATCAGCTTGAACGCAATCTAGCTCGAGATGGTCTAATTTCCAACTTCCAACACCTTATGAGCTTGAAGTCTTACTGGCCAGTGGTCGATCATCATGTGCGCACTACCTAAGAGAAGCGTTTTGTATCCGATTATCATCGACTGACTTTGTATTGATCCAGGTCGCTCACTTGCGAATCTTTCAGAATTCTTGTCAAGATTCCTTAGAGAATCCTTTTGTCCTGGACAGCTGGATGGCGCGGTTCCTTACTGAACATACTTCGGCACTTTCGCAAAGGCAACTCAAAGATAGGACGTTCTCCTCTTTGGACGCGGGAACGTTGACCACAGATGCCATTAGTCCGGTTATTGGGGCCATATCTGCAGACAGCTCCAGCTCCCAGGGGATAGGTGCTTATGGTTCGAAAGCTGTTAACTTGAAGAACGCCGAGGATGGTGACATGGAATGCGATGACTTATCTCGGCTCATAGGTGACCAGAGTCTGAGTGGCGAAGCCATTGTTAATAGTGCTCTTAGTTGGCTTTTAGACGATCATATTGAAGATTACCAAGGGAAGGATCAATTTTTCTAATTCTCTTGTGGAAATAACATATTTCGAAAGGGCTTTTATCTAATATTACAGGTACCTACCTGTTGATGGAGGTGGAAGATGAAGATAAATGAGGCTACCTAGATGCCTACCTATATGGGTGCTCTGGATGACTAGGCTCTAACACTCAGCACCTATTTCATATCATTACCGAGCGATATGAACCAGCCTTGGAAAAGTTCCACTGCAATATGATAGCTACCTACGCAGCTCTTTCCACGTGAAAGGGTCCTGGAGGCTCTGATTCTGGAGACAACTTCACCTTTGGGGCCATGGAGTCCTCGATCTTGACGTCTTTGGGCAAGTCCGAGGCAAGAGTGTCTCCGAACAATTCAGCAATTTCTTCCAATGATTTTCCACCTGTTTCCGGAAGCAAGAAAAGATATACGAAGGCTGCGACAAAATTACTAGCAATGAAAAGCGAGTAATACCGCCAACCTACGTTCTCCAAGGCGGTTGGGGTGATTTGAGACAACACGATTGCCGCGACGGCTTTGGAGAAGACAGCTAGACCCATGCCTGTTGACCGAAGGAAGAAGGGAAATAGTTCGGAGGGAACAACCCAAATGGTGCCATTGAAGAAGACGGCATAGGCACAGGAGTACAAGAAGATCATGGCGATAGCAGCACGGGCACCACTTATATTCTCCGTACTTTCGCTCCCATAAAATGCAGACAGGGCCATACAAATCGCAATCATGACAGAAAGGACTATTGACCCAACCCATAATGTGCGAGTTCGTGGCCACTTATCGGCAGCAATGAAGAGATATATGACCTGGCCCAGCACTCCCATTATTCCGTATATTCCACTAATAAGAAGGGAGGTCTTTCCAGTAAATCCAACGGCCGCATAGAAACTACTTTGATAGTTCTGAATGACCGACGATCCACTGAATTGCCCCATAACAAGGATAAAACAGGCCATCAGGGTTCGGTGAAGGTATTGACGGGAAAGCAGTTTTGTTACCGCGGGCTTGAAAGATGTGACCTGGCTAGAGTCTGCGTGGATCTGGGCTCGGATTTGAGCTAGATCTTGCTCTACAATGTCATCATCGGAGCCCCCATGAATGAGCACCAAGACAGCATGTGCTTCCTGATAACGCTCTCTTTGTACCACTTCGGAGGTTGTCAGTAGCTGGCGCAGAAATAGAACACGATAAAGCAAATGTGCCAATTTACTTACACCATCTTGGACTATATGGAATGAAACAACATCCAACTGCCAAAGCGAGAGGTCCTGGGATTTGCATAGCCAATGGAATTCTCCACTGGGCATCGCCTTTTGCATAAGCGCCACCGTATCCGATCCAATTCGCAGTAAAAAAGCCAATGGCGATCATAAATCCCTGGAGGCCAACTATCATACCGCGTTGATCGGGAGGTGAGACCTCAGCAATGTAAATGGGCACAACAGTAAGCATGATACCACAGCCAACACCCGCAAAGAAGCGGCCTGCAATCATCATGCCGGCATTGATGGCAGCAGTCTGTAAAACACCTCCGATTATTGCTGGAAGATATATTAACTCACTATTCAAAATCAAATAGTCCTTCTCAAAGGCTGATGAGCAGTCATGGCATACATACCGATAACTGCGCTGATACATATCGTCCATCTCCGGCTCAATTTATTAGCCAAATATCCTGCCGCGAAGGTTCCGATGGCTTGTCCGACGTTGTATAAAGATACAATGGCACCTAGAGGAACTTAGTTACATGACTGGTCTCCATTTTGTAATGGACAGAAGAGTAAGTATGATAACGGACCTGTCAACGGTGCATTGTTTCCAGTAGGACCAAGCATGGCATATTTGAATGTGTCATGACCAAGGGTAGTTGCAATGATTCCTGTAAGCCTTCCTGTCAGTATCATCTGGTCCTCTCATTTTTTTTTTTTTGTTTATGTGTAAAGAAACGAGCTGTAGTTACCTGAATCCACGCCGTATACGAACCCTCCAAGAGCCACCACAAGCGAAACCAAGACAACAAACAAATTGGCCATCTAGAAACCTTTTTTATACACTGTAGATGGCTATGGGTGCTTTCTTCTGTGCAAATTCGAGTCTCGTGTGGCCTTGCTGGCTGGTTTTATACCATCTGCCCAGTCCAATAATACTTCTCTGGGAATCGGTCAACTTCCCCCGAGATTTACCCCAGCCATCCCATGAGTTTGGTCAATTACCCCAGAATATTGAAAGGCAGATCTTCCATTCCATTCATATCACATAAATTCTCTCCACATTTCGTCGAAGGTAAGTTTGTGGGGTAGTTCGGGGGCGGCGACTATCCAATCGCCGTACGAAAACGCCGCCTTTCTCCACTTCATCAAACCCTCCCCTCCGCGGCGGAGTCCATAGATTGCTCGCAATCTTCCAATCTTCGTGCCTGCATCAGATACCAGATGTATACTAATCCACCATGACTCGGGTCTTCGTGGCAATGCATACCGAGTGGGCTCTCTTCCATCATCTTAAATATGGCTAGACGGTCAGCCCTCTGCTGGATAATGTCTTCTCATTAAAACACTCTCATATTGCGCTCACAATGCCTTACATTGAGACGCCCACGGTTGAGCAGCATGCGACTGGTTTCGGCATTGGAATCCCTAGCCCGCGTATTTCTTGGCGATTCCTTACCGGCACTGACGACTCTTTCCTAAATTGGGAGCAGACTGCTTACGACTTACAAATTGTTCGTCCGGGCTATGAGCCACAGGAAGAAACCTTCCATATTGAAAGCAGTGACTCAGTGCTTGTCCCATGGCCGAGCAAACCACTGCAGTCAAGGGAAAGTGCTCGGATACGCGTTCGGGTCTATGGCACCAATGCGGCAAACGAAAAGGCTACAACCTCCGAATGGTCCCCTTGGAAGGATGTCGAGTGCGGATTGCTCGACCGCGGTGATTGGAAGTTTGACCCAATTTCGGCCCCTGGAGATCCACAGCCGGATACACCTCTACGACCCATTCGATTCCGGAAAGAATTCCAAATTCCTGCATCGTTTTCTATCCAGAAAGCCCGCTTGTTCATCACCAGCTTCGGCGTTTACCGTGCCTTTATCAACGGGAAACAGGTGGGCGACCAATGCCTTGCCCCAGGATGGACTAGTTACCAACATCGCTTGAACTATCAAATGTTTGACGTTGCACCTCTCCTAGACCCTAAAGGGCCTAATGCTATAGCGGTTGAGGTGGCCGAGGGCTGGTATGCTACACGGCTAGGGTTCCGTGGCGGGCGAAGGCAGCTTTATGGCAATCGGCTGGCAGTCTTAGCCCAACTTGAAATCAGTGAAGGATCTGAAAAGAATTTCTTTTCGATTGGAACTGATAACACATGGTTGTGCGCACCCAGTGCAATTCTCCGGAGCGAGCTCTATGATGGTGAGATTTATGATGCTCGCGTAGAAGACTTGGACTGGAGCGCTTCAGAGATCGATTTCAAGTCGACTCGGAATTTTGACTGGGTTCAGGTGGAGAAGCTTGACTCCCCGCAAGCTGAATTGATTGCCCCAGACGCTCCTCCTGTACGCATCACCGAGAAGATCCCCGCTGTTGCAGTTCAGCGCACACCTTCAGGGAAAACGGTAGTCGACTTTGGTCAGAATCTGGTAGGCCGTTTAAGTGTACGCTCTCTAAACCTGCCCTCCGGCTCTCGGGTGTCCTTTACGCACGCCGAGGTATTAGAGAACAACGAAATTGGTATTCGACCACTCCGGCATGCAAAGTGTACAGACGAAGTCATCTGTGATGGTCGTGAAATCCCAAATTGGTCACCACAATACACATTCCATGGCTTCCGATATGTTCAAGTTGACGGTTGGGACGAGGGACGGAATGGCCCGCTACTTGCGAGTCTCTCAGCACTCGTGATGCATACTGACATGACTCGCACTGGCTGGTTTTCTTGCTCTCATCCCATGGTGAACCAGCTACACACCAATGCCTTGTGGAGTATGCGCGGTAATTTCTTGTCAATACCTACTGACTGTCCCCAAAGAGACGAAAGACTAGGCTGGACTGGAGACATACAAATATTCTGCTCATCAGCAAACTTTTTGTATGACACTGCCGGAATGCTCGGCGGTTGGTTACAGGACGTGGCCGCTGAGCAGCTCAATGAAAATGATGGCTGCGTCCCTCCATTTGTGATTCCCAATGTTATCAGTCAAGAGTTGTGGCCGCATACACCTCAAGCTGTTTGGGACGATGTGGTTGTTTTGACTCCCTGGGATCTCTACTTGTCTTATAACGATGTTGAGATTCTCCAGCGACAGTACCCAAGCATGCTCGCCTGGATCGATCGGGGAATACGACGTGGATCTGATGGTCTCTGGGACCCTAATCTATGGCAACTAGGAGATTGGCTGGATCCAACGGCACCACCTATCGAACCAGGTGATGCACGTACAAACGGAACTCTTGTTGCAGACTCATATCTTGTCCATGTAACATCCGTTATGTCCCAGATTAGCGATATCCTGGGGCACAGCAAAGATTCAGAACGCTTCAAAACCGACCACGAGCGACTGAAATCAGTGTTTCAGGCCAAGTATATTGCAGCCTCTGGGTTGGTAGTCGGTGATACACAAACTGCACTGAGTCTCGCAATAGTGAATGACCTTCACTCCACAACTGAAGGGGCAATGGCAGCAGCATCCCGCCTAGTTCAGCTTGTGCGGCTTGGGAAATTTCGCGTCGCCACTGGATTTGCGGGAACTCCGGTCATTGCTCATGCACTTTCCAAAAGTGGATATTCTCAAATTGCTTATCGAATGTTGCTCGAGAAAAGTCGTCCATCATGGATGTACCCAATCACCATGGGCGCGACGACTATGTGGGAGCGATGGGATAGCATGCTACCAGACGGTACTATCAACCCAGGCGAGATGACCAGCTTCAATCATTATGCTCTGGGATCTATCATCAACTGGCTTCATACGAATATCGCTGGTTTGCGTCCTCTGTCAGCTGGTTGGAAACAAATCAAAGTGGCACCGATTCCCGGAGGTACAATACGCTCAGCCGAGGCGGCTTATGAAACTCGGTATGGGCGGCTAGAGTGCAGATGGTCCATTGAGAACGAAGATGGCGTTTTTGAAATGGATCTCTTGGTTCCTGCGAATAGTCGTGCGTTGGTAATATTGCCGACTCGAGAACTTTTGTCAAAGCATAAGACTGCTGCTATTGAGGACGGCACTTGGGTAGGCTCCGGACGTCACAAGTTCTCAACACCTTTTGATTGGAAGGAGTACTCAAGCGAGTGGCCTCCTAAGCCTCTGATTCCAATTATGAGACGGCCTGAGCCGGAACAAATTGCGTGAGCATTTTGTAGCACCTGCAGCGGGTGGTCAGGCTTCGTCGCAGATCGGACAAATGTCCACCCATATTTATTACCGTATCTCAGGCTCATATTGCAAATAAAGTAGTATCAAACCAATCAGTATCTCTCAGTATATTGAAAGTTTTATGCTGTTTTCCATTCCTCCTGCAATCCACTTGAGTGTTGTATCGCTCCGAACATGTAGATGATGTACTATGTAGATGTGTTTATATATTGATGCCTTAATGCCTTAAACTGTTAGCTCCGCCCGCCAAGACGCTAATCCCGATAAGGTAATCCAAACATAAACCTGCTGCACCTAGCAACCCACTTCTCTTCGTCTTCCTTCGAGCCCACGAACTCATATATTAGATCTGGGAAATGGCGTCTCTCCCAATTCCCCGTGTTGAATCCCTGGAGGAGGCTTCCTCCTTCAAACTCACCGTTCTCCCCTACTTGGCCCAGCTTCAGTACCTCCCCGCTAGCTTGCGCGAAGCTGGTGGCGATTTGGGTAGCTTGAAAGAGGTTTACCTTGCGACGAACCCCTTGGTCTCCGCGATTGCGCTCGGCTCAGTATTGGCTGCGATCTTCTTTTTGGCTGCTGAGATTAACCGCAACTATTCGCAGGTGGATCGCTTTTGGAGCATCCTGCCTGCTATTTACAATGTGCACTTCGCCGCTTGGGCTCGTCTGGCTGGGATTCGTACCCAGACTTTGGATACTATTGCTTTCGTCGCAATTCTGTGGAGTGTATGCGCCCATAATGAAAAATGCGTTACCGGCCAAAAGCTAACTTCGATCATCAACAGGCTCGGTTGACCTTCAACTACTGGCGCAAAGGCGGCTACCAAATCGGCTCCGAGGATTACCGCTGGCAAATCGTGCGCAGCAAAGTGAACAACGTGTTCTTGTTTACGATCTTCAATTTCGCGTTCATTGCCGTTGCCCAGTCGATTTTGCTACTCCTGATCACCTGCCCCAGCTATGTGTTTGTAGTCGTCGCAAACAGCCAGGGTACAGAAACTTTTGGCCTTCCTGATCTCGCCTTCTCCCGCGCGGCTCTCTTCTTTATCATCATTGAATTCTTTGCAGACCAGCAACAGTGGAACTTCCAGACCGCCAAGCAGCAGTACCAGAAGACCGCGCGTATTGCAGGCGACAACAAAGACCAATACTCTCCTGAGGATCTGGAGCGTGGATTTGTCGTCAGTGGACTCTGGTCATGGTCGCGCCACCCCAACTTCGTGGCTGAACAGGCTGTCTGGCTCACCCTCTACCTTTGGGCCTGCTACCGCACTGAGACTTACCTTCAATGGTCCGGACTCGGTATTGCGGGATATATCATTCTTTTCCAGGCCAGCACCCGCCTCACTGAGTGGATCACTGCTGGTAAGTATCCGGAATATCCGGAGTACCAGGCTCGCGTTGGCAGATTCCTGCCCCGTTTGTCTGCTGAGGCTCCAATTCCTAAGAAGATCAAGAAGACTGCTGCTTCATCCGGGGCTGAGCAAGGTGATAAGAAGAGCAACTAAATATGGGTTATACGTGATATTTTGATTTGGTTTCAGTCGAAATAACTTTGGGTGGACTTTTCTTTTTGCCAATCATCTATTGACATCTGCCAACTCGTTTAATTTACTCTGTCAACCTGCTTTGGGGGTTTTATGCCGGAAATACGTTGGTGATAAATATATACTTGAATTATAAAACGCGTCCTTCGATGCTTGCCCGTTCACGAGTACATGCGTTTCAATCTTCACATACCCGAGTAATGCTATTCACATGTATTAAATTGGATAGTTCTCTGCCACACTAGTGCAGTAACGTACTACGCCGAAAACCGGACGCTTCGTTCCGAGGTTGAAGCTATAGAGCACATTGCAAGCTATTTGTAACTAGATTTAGGAGTACTTAAGCTTTTCAAGCCTGAAAAGTAGGTATGAGTCCACATAAAGCCAATGATCCAAACTGTCGAAGCGTTTTTTGCTTTCATCCAGACTGCACAAGTCGAAGCACAGCAGGGGTTTCCGTCCACGAGTCTTGATATATATATTTTTCGTCCGTATTCTCCATACGCTTTGATATGCCGAATATTCTAGAAATCAACTTGAAGCACCCACTTCTAGGCGAGTGGTTCGAGTTTGAGTCCGAGGAGGCTCCATTGCTGGATGTACCTCTATAGGTTTGCCTACATCGATTCACGCGCAAGCTTTTAATCGAGAAATTTGGAAAGCGCCTATCAAGCTTCTTTTTCTTGTTCACGATGAATGGGGTCGACATGTTTGAGATATGAAGCACGATGGATATCCAAGCTCTTCAAGTTGGTTTCATTGGCATTTATATACAATTATTTAGACAAAATCGAAGTTAATAGCGTTGATCAACCATGCGTAGCAAGTATATGAAAGAAATTTGTAAGTCAAGGTCTTTCCCAGACTTGAATAGCTATGCGAATAACAAAGAGCATTCATGACACTTGAATAAACCATTCAACTCTGAATGCTCAATGTCTCAAGTCTAAGGGAAGCCCTGAATGGAAGAAGATTTGGAATGAATTTCCTACAATCTATTCAAGAAGCGCTCAGAAAAGATCAAACTAAAATATGCTTCAAAATTCTTCAAGTTATAGTACAAACTCCACGGTACGAAGTGACATCGACCCCTCAAATAGAGGCTTAAGGACACAAGAGATAGCTAAGACCTCTTCATATTTAGTGGCAACATGGTAGAAAGGAAGAAGGGAGTTATTCGTGGAGGAGAGACACAACAAAAGGTTGGAGGGGGGATTTGAAAGAAAAAAAAAGTGAACAATAGATAGGAAAGGGGATGCAAATCCATAAATACAAAATAAAGAAAACCAAGGACACAGTGATATCACACTCCCTGCAAGAATTGACTAAACAAGCCCGCGCAAAAATGCAGACAAATCACGAAATCATCCATCAAGTTTAGCCGCAAAATCATGACAAGGGAGTCTGATCACGGCCATCCTTGCCCGAGGTCTCCTCTGGGTTCTGAGTAGGCTCAGGAGGAGCAATGGTCTCGCCACCTTTACCATCAAAGTACTTGGCAAACTCGCCAGACTCGGGGAAGGGCCGCGGGCCAAGAAGACGGATCAGATCGTCACGACCAAGAACCTCCTTTGACAGAAGTTCTTCGGCAACGATACCAACCTCCTCCTTCTTTTCAGTCAGAAGAGTGTGGCATTGCTGGTAGGCCTCGTCGATAATGCGACGGACTTCAACGTCAATGTTGCGAGCAGTGTCTTCCGAGAAAGGCTTCTGAATCTGTTGACCATCTTCTTCGTAATGGATGAAACCAAGCTTCTTGGACATGCCAAATTTAGTCACCATAGCAGTGGCCATACGAGTAACCTTGTTGAAGTCATCGCTGGCGCCGCTAGTCACGGTATCAAAGTGAAGTTCTTCGCTGACACGGCCACCTAGAGTCATAGCCATGCGGTCCATAAGCTGGTTAGTGTTCATGAGGTAGGTATCACCGCCGGCAGGGAGGTACTGAGCATAGCCAAGGGCACCCTGTCCACGGGGGATGATAGAGACCTTGAGGAGCGGGTCGGCCCACTTGAAGTACCAACCACAGATAGCGTGGCCAGCCTCGTGGTAGGCGACGGTTCGCTTCTCATCGGGGGAAAGCACAAGAGACTTCTTCTCCAGGCCACCAATGACACGCTCAATGGCCTGCTCAAAGTGCTTCATGACGACTTTGTCGGCGTTCTCACGGGCAGCTGGAAGGGAAAAAAAATTAGAGTTCATTCGATCATTCAACACACACAATATAATGACTTACCAACAAGAGCAGCTTCGTTCACACAGTTGGCAATGTCGGCACCAGCAAATCCAGGGGTTAAAGCAGCAAGTCTGCCTTCGAGGTACTCCATGTTCTCATCGGTAACTATCTTCTTCAAGTGGACGCGGAAGATCTGTTTACGGCCGTCCATGGTGGGACGGTCGATACCAATGTGTCGATCGAAACGACCAGGGCGCATAAGGGCTTTGTCCAGAACATCGGGTCGGTTGGTACCGGCGAGAACGACGACTTGTTCAGAGGTATTGAAACCATCCATCTCAGTCAAGATTTGATTGAGAGTGCTCTCACGCTCATCGTTGCCACCACCGAAGTTCTGCTTGGCTCGAGACTTTCCAATAGCATCAATCTCATCAATGAAGATGATGCAAGGAGTGTTCTTACGGGCATTTGCGAACAGATCACGGACACGCGAGGGACCAACACCAACGAACATCTCAACGAATTCGGAACCACTGACACTGTAGAAAGGCACGCCAGATTCACCAGCGGTAGCCTTAGCAAGAAGGGTCTTACCAGTACCAGGTGGACCAGAGAGAATAGCACCACGGGGAATCTTAGCACCGAGCTTCTGGAATCGCTCCGGCTGCTGCAGGAAGCTAACGAACTCCATGATCTCAACCTTAGCCTCGTCCATTCCGGCGACATCAGCGAATTTGATTTTAATGTCAGTCTCATGGTTGAACTTCTTTGCACGACTCTTGCCAATGCCGAAGATTCCGCTTTGGCCGCCGCCACCACCACCGGCACGGCGTGAGACCCAGTAAATACCAGCAAACAGGAGCAGAGTAGGAGCGAAGGAAAGCAGAGCACTGCCCCAAGGAACCTCGTCAACGTAGGCAACGGGGATCCGCTCGCCATTAGGAATACCAAGTTCATATTGGGCTTGCTCCAGTTTCATTTCGAAACTTTCGACAGAACCAATGCTGAACAGAACATGCGATACGGGCTGACCGTTAGAGTCGGGATACGCTTGAGCCGAGGCCTCGCGGTTGAGATCGACCCGAACACGACTGCGGTTCAGGACGGTCAACTTCTCCACGAGACCCTTATCGAGGTAGTTGGAGCGGAATTCCTGCCAGGTGATCTCACGAGCTCCGCTGTCTCCAGGGAAGAAGCTGCGGTAGACGTAGTAGGTGACCAGTGCAGTAATCAAGAAAGAGGCGGGATCAAAACGGAATTCGAAGACCTTGCTACCAGGCGGAGGGAAGGGCTGTTCTCCTTTCTTCTGCTTCTTGCCTTGCTCCTTTTCCTGCTCCTTCTCCTTATTCTTCTGCTCCTCTGTCTTTTCCTCTTTTCCATCCTTTTCGTTCTCCTTCTCAGACTGCCGTTGATTCTTCATCTTTTGAAGATCCTCTGGGGGCATCTTCATGTCGCGGGCTACTTCTTCCCGGGCCATCTTGTCGGCATGCTCATTGGCATACTTGAACAGCCACCGCACCATTCGAAGGTAATCCATTAATGAGGCATTTTTGTAGTTGTTCATGAACTCCTTCAGTTCAGATGGCAGCCCATTTTTCATGAAGTGCTTTCGGACTTGTTGGGTAGACTCATGCTGCGAGGGTGGAATCCGCGATTCGATGTGCTTGATGAACTCATCCAGTTGCTGCTGTTCTTTCTCGGTCAACTTCGATTCGGACTTGTTCGGATCTTCATCCTTGCGGCCATCGTTCTCCGGACCATTCCCGCTGGACTGGGGATTCCGGGTCTTGTCGTCCGGGGGTGTCGGGCCACCGGGACCTTGTGTAGCGAAGGTTCGGATACGTTGCGATGTAATGAGGGACGAAAGCTTCGATTGAGGCAGTCGCACGGAGGACGGTCCAACGCGGCCGACGCACTCGGTGGCTCTCCTCGAGAATCGAGCAAGGTTGCCTGGCCGCCGTAAGAAGGTGGCCATGGTCGAGGAATAGGGAGCCCAAAGGGCCAAAAGGGCGGGAGGTAGGGGTGATCAATCGGTTTTGGTCGCAATAAACAACCTCGCGCAATGCATCGATGGAGTTGGAGATGCGGTGGGAAGCTCTCGCCAGCAGCCAGTTTCGGCGGGATCGGGTTTTCTGCCATTCCGAAGCTGAGTCATCGAACCCGGTCGAATCGGGTGGAGGGTGGATTTAACGGATTTACCCAGCAAGTACGGAGTACATAAACTGATACCTACAAATTCATGGATAGACTACGGGGTAATAAAAATATTGTACAATGCGAGAAGAAACACCACTCAGACTATAATTAATTTGAAGATATTTCAGTCTGTCCTCGGTTACTCAGAACTGGAGGAATGCGGGTTGTCAATATGTATGAAGAGGAGATAGTATGATTGGTAAATGGTATGGTATGATGAGAGGGGAGAACGCCGGATCCATGAGCCCAAAAAGAATCCAGATGAACTCCTTATTATCCTGCGCTCTTTGCGAACGCCATTATACATGAACAAACTAAGTGCCGGCCTATCATTTTGTTCTTCGTTTAGGATCATTGAGGGGGTTGACCCCCGCCGGCTCCAAAAACAGGGAAATTCGTAGACATATCTGCCCAGTCCCATTCGATCGTCATTGGCATTTGCCATAAGTCCTGGGGCACAAATGGTTGCTGGAATGACCCTATATTAGGGCTAGCTTCGAAGGGTGTATGTTCAGAGAAGGGGACGTTGCCGAATTGATCCGGGCTGAGCATATCTGGGAAGTCTTGACCAAGACCAGACATAGCATGAATATTACTTGGCAGATCGCTTGATAGGCCGGTATTTGGTGGAAGAGAAGAAGGGTCGTTGCCTACTTGCTTGACACGGTTGGGAGAAGCGGTAGGGTTGTTGGCAAACATGGATGGTGAGAAAGGAGCTGAGGTTGGAGGTGCTTGTTGCGTGGCCTTTCCAGGTGGAGGAGGGGATGCAGTATGTGTTTCGTTTGTTTCTCGCTGTGCTTGCTCGGATTCATCCGGCGCAGCCTTTCGCTTCTTGCGTGCATGTGATTCTCTCTCGGCCTTGTCGAGGACCACTTTGGCAATTCTTTCAAATTCACCACAGAGCCCAAGCATCCGTTTGATGCTTCCGTTTGATTCATCGGAAACCAAAGTAGACAGGAAATTGACGACTACATTCATCAATTTGATATCGGAACGAGCGCGAGCATCGCCAGGATTCTGAAGAATATTTGCAAAAAGGGTGACAAGTGCAGATACTGGATAGTAAAGAATCAACCTAATAAAAATGTAAGTTTGGCAAGGGATCATGGTGAAAAGCTATTTGGCACTTACCAGACACAAGCAAAGTCTCCCTGTGGGATATACTTGATCAGGTTGATTGATGCTCTGGCGGCTGTCACACAGAGCACCGCTGAAAGGAAGACTCTGGGATTCAAAGGTCGGGCATTCAAGCCTTGAATTGCATAGTTTGACAAACGGCTTGTCCAATACCCGTGGTGGACTGACATGCGGTGGATTGTAGTGAGACAGTTGTAGTATGAGAACTGGAGGACAACAACGTGGAGGAGGAGAGGGCCGTGGGTAACTTGGATTTCGTATTCAGGACGGAAGTCGATAGGAATGTTATCTTTCCAATCCTCCAGTTCCTTGTCGAGCTCACCGATAGTATTCAGCAGTTCGCCATCCGACTGTTTAGATGCCTTGGCTGAATAGAGCCTTTTGTAGACACTGCTTTCAATTGTGGCGAATTCACAAAGGGACCTAAAGAGGTTGAATTTGCCCTTCCCATCAGCTAATGGAACATTTCCAACATTGTCAGGTGGATCTTCGCTGGGAAGTTCAACATTCATGTCATCATCATCCTGCACCGGGGGTCGACCAGATCGAAGGCAAATACTGTTGAGCGGTTAGCATATGTAAACATTGTTCGATAATAGGCTGACAAACTCTTTGTCGAGGCAGTACGCTATCCAAAAGACTCTCTTTCGCTGCTCAATCTCCACTGGGTTGAGCCCAAAGCCGGAGCCACGCTTGTGCAGACCAATACTGTGGGACAGGCGAATTGCAGCAGCAACAAGGAAGAAAGCAGGTTGGGGATTAGGTGTACCCTGAAGAAACAGAGACTGCAAATTTGTTAGATATCTATGAGAAAAGAAAAAAAAACGCAATAATTTTTTTTTCAAAGAAAACTCACCATGCCCAGCAACGCCTGAACACTGAGAAGGTCCGTATTACGCATAGTCAACTCGGTCAAGACACCCATGGCATTTTTCAAATACAGCCACGCCTTCTTATCTTCCTCGTGGGGTACCAAATTGCTCATCACTCGAAGACGGTGCGAAATAGCAAGAACCACATTAATGCTAGCCCACCAGCCCGAACCCTCGTACGGATCGCGAGAATATTGCCGTTCCACCAGATGCATGAAAGTGGCTTCATGAAACAACGGGAACACACAGTTGAAATTTTCGAAGAAATCCTTGAAGAGGGAGAGAGCCTCCTCTTTCGGTGGAAGGGGCTTGAAAACTCGGCGAGCGAATATATCGCTGAAGATCTCCGGTTTCCAATACATCCATTTATTGTCATCGACAGAAGCCGAGGAGATCATGTCTTGAAATGAGGTGTCGCCAGTCTTTTCATTGACCCATTGAATTCCCTTCGGAGAGAAAATAGAAAAACCGGAAGAAGAGCCTATAGACCAGTTAATAAAAAGAAATGCGTCTCAATACGAACATCATATACCAATATATCTAGTCTCGCCACAGTTGTTGGTGACTAGAGAGCACATCATGTCCGACAAAGCCTCCACCTCAGTCTCCGACTCCTTGTGTGATTCTGGAGATGTAGCAGCTGTTCGCGGGCTCGAGCCTGATTCCATACGCGGCGTCGTATTGTGAGAACCGGGGGTGGTTTGGAGGTTGGCATTCGGGGCAGCAAATTTATTTGCATTTCTTGCGGCGTTCAAGGCGTTCGTCCGGTCTGCGAGCCGTTTTTCGAGTGTCCCAAGATCCGTTTTACCATTGTCATCTTCCGAGAGAAGCCCTGACAATCGCAAAAGAGATTCCATACGACCTAGGCGATTCTCCAAACCTTCGATATATTTGGCGCTGCATCACCCATTAGAACCTTCCAATTCCAGGTGTAAAATCTCGTTTCGAATAGGTTGACATACCCTTTGGGAGGATTCCGTTTCTTCTCAACCTGCGTAAAGACACAGTCTGTCTTGTAATTGCTGCAGTGCGAACACTTGGGCATCTTGCCGTCGCACTTGATCTTCTTTTTCCGGCACATGTCGCATGCCTATAAGCAAATTAAATTAACATGGGTCTGTGAGGACAAAAGCTTCGGCAGAACATATACCTACTCTGGCAATTCGACGTCGTTTCGCATCGTTGGTCTCATCCCCCGCGGCCAACGAATCGTCGGCATACATGGACCCCGCAGACATACCAGCCATATGCGAGCCATCTTGAGGGTAGCCAGTAAATAGGTGTGGTTCCTGATTCATCATCATGTCAAACCCGAGTCCATCACCATCCCCCAGACCGTCCATCTTGAAAGATTGGTCTTCAATTATGCTTTTAAGCTTGCCACTTTTTCGCGTGATGGGACTTGCGCGGAGTGGAGTCGACAGAAGGAGAGCGGTGTTAAGTAAGAAGCTGCGGGGCTATCATGCGTCTCGGAGACGCGCTTTTTCCGGCGCTTCCCTTTGGAGAGCGAGTGGGTGAAGAGGGGGACCTCAGTATCTTTAGTATCTTCAGGGGGTGAGGGAGTGTTCGATGGCGGCTCGAAATGGATGACGCAAAGTATCAGCGAGGCGAAAAAAAGGTCGTTTTTGAATCGGCAGAGGATTGTGACTAAGAAACGTTTTGGCTGAGTCAACCCAGTTGGAGAATATCTAAGTACAGAATAGCGTCGGGGCCTTATTGTAGGAGGAGTAGGACTAAGGAGTTTAATCTGAATTGAATTGAATCTTCACAAGATAATACCTGCTGCCTTAGCTCAAGAATCGGAATGGCCTAACCCCGGGACCCGAAGCCAAGGGATGATCGTGGCTGGTGCGGAAGCGATGAACTCCGTCCTTTTGGTCCGTCCATTATCAATCAACGGGCGGTTCCATATTAAATCATTCTTTCGGATGGAATGGAAAAAGTGCGCCGAATCTCTTCGTTTTGATCTACTCGGGATCTTCCTTTTACTACCCGAGTAAGGCTTTTTCCTCCGTCCACCGTTACTTTCGACAGGAGGAAGATGTTCAGTGTGTAGTTTCCCCTGTTGTGGGGTAAATTGTTGGACGACTTGTACTGCATGTACTGTGTCATTACTCGCAAGATTTACAACTGCAAAGTGTCAACCGACGCCAGTCGTTCTGCTGAATTAAGGAATAGATCGGCGGTCTGGTGATCGAATCTTTTCAACGTCTACAACAGTATGTACCCGGCAACGCCAACAAACGAGGAATTGAGGTGAAAGTGTAGTGGAAATATTGGATCGCAAATCAAGAGATTAATAGAATAAAAATACATTCGGTGAGGAGAGGAGTGGCGATCTCGTATGAGTATATGACAAATGTACATAAAATACAGGAACGATTGTGGGAAGAAAATGATCCATTTCACCCAACAATCTAGGAAATATCAACCAAACGCCACGCTATGCACCCAGGATTCACACAGCCAAGATCTTTTTTGAGGCTCAATCAGAGCCGGAGCCGCGGCGGTGGAGGCCCCGAATTCTGTAGAAATGCCCAAGCATGACCGGTAGAAGGGAACTATATTGAAAACGACCAAAACCCGGGTGGTCGTCAGCTAAACATGCTTCTCGAGGAATTCCTTGGCTTCGTTGATCTTCGTAGCCAGGTACGGGCTGCCGCCACGATCGGGGTGGTTGAGCAGCATCAGCTGACGGTGCTTCTTGGTGACCTTGTCCTTGGTCAATCGGCGCTCACTATTGGCAAAGAAAATTCAATTGTTAGAACCGGTTTCATATAAAACTAACGTGAATTCAGTCGAGGAGGAACGTACGGAAGCTCGAGGATCAGGGAGGCCTCCCGGCGGTTCATGCGCGGCTCGAATCCTCTGTAACATGAGTTAGCGAGCAGATCTCAATATATCCGATTAATTCATAGCCATCAAACGAACCCTTTGAAGAAGGCCTTGCCAGCAGCGTTGACGCCACCCTGAGAACGGCGGTAGGCGACCAGACCAGCGCGGCCCTGAGAGGGAAACAGTCAGTTTGGAATCACATAAAAGTCCGGGAATGGACTCACCAAGAAGGCAGCGGTGGCGACACCGAGACCAACAGCAAGAGTAGATGCCATTTGGAATGAATAAATCAAAGGGATTCAGGCGAACCTAAGATGAGTCTGTTTCTCGGAGGAAGGCAGAAAGTCCAAAGGTTTGGGTTCGCGGCGGGAAAAGTCAGCGAGTCGCCCAATTGGGTTTAGCGCCCCTCCTCCACGCTCTTCCAAAAAAAAAAAAACTTTTGGGGAAGACAAACGAAGTCCAGAACAATCATCTCCCAGCAACCATGCGGTAAGTCTATCACATCAGATACTTAATACCATCTCCGAATGAATACTTATGATTATTTTCTAGCGTGGAGACTTGCCACTTTTGTTCCCGCCCCGCGTTCCCGGGCAAGGGAATCACATTCGTCCGCAACGATGCTCGACAATTCCGCTTCTGTCGGTCAAAGTGCCACAAGAACTTCAAGATGAAGCGCCAGCCACGCAAGTTGAAGTGGACCAAGAGCCACCGTGCCGCCCGCGGCAAGGAAATGATTGTCGACTCGTCTCTCGTCCTCTCACAGTTCGCCAAGAAGCGCAACGTCCCCGTCAAGTACGACCGCAACTTGGTTGCCGCCACCGTCCAGGCTATGCAGCGCGTGGAGGAGATCCGACAACGCCGCGAGCGTGTCTTCACCAAGCGCCGTCTCGCTGGCAAGATTGCTCGCGACCGCCAGCGCGAGGAGGATCGCAAGGTTGTTGCTCAGGGCGAGCATCTCATTCGCAAGGAGCTGCGCGAGCAGGCCGAGGGACGACCTCTGGAGCTCGACCAAAACAAGGCTGCCAACAGAGTCCACGGCGAGGAGCGACTGCGGCAAAAGAAGAAGACTCGTGTTCTGGTGGATGGTGGAGTCGAGGAAGAGATGGATATGGATTAAGGGTATTATTACTTCTTCCATTTCTGCTTTTGCCTTGGGAAATCTCTTTTGTTCCATTTTCATATATCTTTTGTTTCTTTTCTTCGATCTCTACGACACGATTACTGGAGTTGGGCTTGCATTGTCATTGTTATCACGGTGTTCTTACCCCTATGGTACCTTAAAAAGCAATCGATATCACCTGCTTTACCTTCTAGCAGCAGTAGCATGATACCAGAGACAATTCCCATCTAGGACATAATATCAGCAAAATTAGATCACTCAAACAGGCAGACACAGACAGGCTGGTAGTGAGATCAGCTGACTAGTCTCAATAATTGTAGAACGCCATTTCTCTCTTCCTCTCCGTCCTTTCTCTTCAACAGCATTCACTGTCATATCTAGCGATACTACCCATCAATCATATTGACCCAGTTCCAGCAATGGCTGAGAACATCCGAAGCTAGCCCACCAAGCTTCATCAAACAGCAAGTTCACCTTGAGATGTTGAATGAAAATACTTCTGACATTATACTCAAGAATGCTTCCACTCTACCATGGACCTACTATCAAAATCAGAATCAAGACGGATAATACCGAAATCACGATTTCAAGGAACTTACTATGCTCGGCATCGCCAGTCTTTACAAAGATGTTCAATAATGGTCATTTCAAAGAGTCACAGGAGCATGTACTCGACCTAGAAGAGATGGACGGCGTCATCTCAAGTCGTGCTCTCGATGCTTTTCTTCAATGGCTATACCGAGGCACCATCAACTTCGATATCAAGAGCACAGAGGAGAAAATCTCTGCCACCATGGAGCTTGTCAGGTTTGCAGATATGTACGAAGTCAATGGACTGGAGGCCAAAATGGCAAGATACATCAAAGAAGTACTCGCTTCTGCCAAACCTCCATGAGAACTACGGTCTTAATCAAAATACTTACTTTCTCAAGTCCGATCACGTCATCTCAGCATTGAATCTGCCCCGTAGCCATGCTGTACGACGCCTTCTAGCTGCTGCTTCCGTTGAAGGGTACCTAAAAGGCGGCAAATACAAATTTGCTGACCTGGCTCAAGATTACACTTTGTACGGTGCTGATCTCCTCCAAGAGGTACCGTTAGCACTGCGCAAGCTGCAGCGAAAAGATGTATCTTGGGGAAACCCATCCACGGAAAAAAAAATTCTGCGTACCTTCAAAATAAATGACCGATTTTGTGAAGAGCTTAATGTCCACTTCGGTCAGTTTTAGGGGGCCGATTTTCGCTCGTCTAGTCTGGATTCAATGATATCAATGATAAGTTGTTTTTCTCAAGCGAAACTATCCCAAAATTGTATCTAATACTCATGAGAATTTTCCAATCCAACCTTCATTTCCACATAAATATACTAGATAGTATTGAATTAGATAGTTATGAAGGTGAATCGCCGAGGTAAATTACCTAGCCACATTACTATAGGTTGGTTGTACCCAAGGATCCCCCAGCTTCCTCAGAATCAATTCCTGTCGCATTCATTGAATCTGAAAATGTCCTGAAAGTGTGCTATTGCTATAGGCTTGACCGATATCACGAAACTTCACTCAAACAATAAGCCAGATAGGTACCAAGTGACATACCGGGATAGCCATTTAGGAAGTTTTATCATACTATAATTCTTCCGTAGTACGGCCAATAGACAGTCAATAACCTCTACTAGAGAATGAGCAGGTACTACCTGCTCATTCAAGTTCTGCGGGTCCCCACATCTTTGATAACTGTCGTAAATTTTTCAGAAATTATATCCTTTGAGATTATCCTTCTAATTTGGGCCAATTTATATGATTGACCTCCAAAGGTGTGGGATCTAGATACGTATACTCGTCCCGTTACGCCCCTTCAAAGACCCGTACAACAGTGTCATGGGTTATTTCGTTGAAAGTACACTTCCCAGAGGTGCGCTGGGAAGTTGTGAGAAAAGACCAGATTCTAAAGCTTCGACCTCAAGTGCTTTCGATGGATTTCTATGTTCAAGTATAAGACACGAAATCAGGTTGGTTTCCCCCCCCCAAGTCAACCTCAAATCGAGCCTCTCGTCCATCGTAGCAGGATGTAGGGGGTCAATTGGGCATACATTTGAGATACCACTGAATCATGGAAAAGAAGAAGGGGTTCTGCATGTTCTAGATATTACGGCCGATGTGCCACGTTCCATGCTTGCTGCATTGTCAACTGGACTAAAGCGTTCACATTCAAAGAATTCATCCGAGACAGGTATTTTCCAATATCGTTACAAGACAGGTCCTTAGCGGAACATCTGAAACCATCGTACTACGCAAAAAGGAAAGGACGTATCTAGTTAATGGTTTATATTCATTGTGTGCTCGTCCGTAGGTTCATTGAATACACATGGGAGAGTGAGAGAGCGTCAGGGATAGGAAACGGAGAGAAGAGAGCGGAAGATAACACATGGGATATTCGGATTTCAATACGAGTATGGTGTATATGTGCGATGCGGAAGCAGGAAAAGAAAAGAAAAGTGCACGAAAACACAAGAAACGATGAATAGGTATGGGATATGAGTGATGATGAATATGCGCCGGTCAATTAAGACCATTTATGAGGTTTCCAAAACAAAAGAAAAACTAGCAGAAGCGTCAAAAAGTGCAAAAAAGGAAAAAGGAAAAAGGAAAGAAAACAGATAGGACCAAGGAGACATGATACATGGGATCCCCATCAATTGTAAAAAGGTCCCGAAAACACGTCTTGCGAGAAAGAAAACTCGTGACCAAGTCATGAGAAAATCAGTGAACTCGGTCTAGAGCGCGTTCCTGCATTATGCAAGCGTGTAGATAAAAACATGTGGACAAGAAGGTTCCCAGTGAAAAAAGAAAATAAGAACGCTCAAGCTCGTACATTTCGTTATGATGAGAGTATCCGCTGTGCACAAAAAGCCACAGCGGAACTCGGCGGCCATCGGGCAGAATGTCGAGATTACTCTTCCATCTGACCGAAGACACCGTCGTCATCGTCATCGGTGGCAGCACGGCGGCTGCCGAAATCCACGTCTGCGTTTCGACGGTGTCGTGGTTCACTTGCCTTGGTGTCACCAGTTCGCACCCCCCGTTCATCGGAGACCTTGTAGGACAGAGATGGGTTAAGGGAAGCAGAAAGGAACAACTCGGCATTGGAGTCACGGCGGAGAGCATCATCGATAGGACCCGAGTGGCCCAAACTAAAACCCTGGTTGCTTGGGTGGCTGCACGAGTCGAGGTAGCGGGAAGGTAGCGGTGGCACCGGGGGAACATCGGGGGTCATGGAGACTGGCCCTGTGCGGGGGGTGCCGAAGTTGCAAAGTCCAATAGCAGCAGCCAGATCGGCCTCATCTTCTTCGTTGAGCCGCGTGTCAGCGGTTGATGGGCGGGTATCGACGCTAGACTTGCGGAAGTGGGAGAAGGCCGGAGAGTGCAATGGAGCACTGCCATTGTAGGAACTCGAAGGGATCGATTGGTAAGAACGGGAGAAATGAGCAGAAGTATTACCAATGCTGGGGCGCTTGGTCCAGTTGGTTGGCATTCCCGACATCTCAAAGTCATCGTCCTCTTCCTGCTCGTCCATGGGAGGAGGCGTCGTCTCAGCCGAGCTCAGTCCATCTCGTACATCGGACGAGGCATCCGGGGACGCGGAGGAGACCACAGACTCCACGTCGGCGGACTCCTCGGGCAGTTCGTCGACGGGCATGATGTCGTTCATACCGACCAACACGGTAGCGGCCTCCAACAGTTGGACTTGCTGGTGCTTGGAAATAAGTAGTTTCGAGGTAACGGCCCATGCCGGGTCGTGCTCCCACCTAAGATACCACAAACAAGAGACGTCAACCAGATGCCACCAGCGAAATCAAGGAGTGGGAAAAGAAAGGGATGGAGGGGGGAATGGGGATGATGTGATTATGTCGGGAGCTCAATGACCACGAGGGCGACCTGCACAGAGCCGACATGGCGCATGCTCCCGATCGAGCAAGGAGGAGACGGCCGGGCGGTATGGGGGATACACACATATGCTTTGACAAGCAGCTGCCATGCTTATACCCTTTCCCGCAACGGTCGCAGCGGAGGTCGGCTGGGTGACGTTTCCCATCCGTCTTGGTTTGGGCACCTTCGCTGGCACGGCGGTTGCGGCCCTTCGGAGTAGACTTGCTATCCGCGTCGGAATTGCTGGGGGAAGCCTTGCGAGCGACGGGTGATTCCTGATTTGGGCCATTCATACTCCGAGAGATGTAGGAGGTGAACCCCGAGGGGTTTCCTACCGAAGTAGATTCCGGTCCCTTGCGGCCCCCCAGGCTGCGGCGGTGCGCGCCCATGGGGAGCGACGTCGACTCACCACCTTCCTGCATGGAGGCGGCGACCGCGGCGGCAGCATTGGCGGCGGCATTGGTGGTGACACTCTTTCTGCGCGTTATACGATGATTGGCATTGACGGCACCCAGCGAGATTGAGTGTGCATGTTGACGTTGATTTGGGGGGAGTGGACGCGAGAGGGACAATTCCTATAATGGCGGAACGGTGACACATCATCAGTATTGGGGGGACAATGAAGACCAGGAAATCCCAAGAAACCAAGGACTCAATTCTCATATCTTTATCTCAGTAATTCGTACCTTGAATGAAGCCATGGTGGAAGGACTTTCTGGCAATCGACAGTTTTTTGAAAGCCCCTAGGAGTTATAAGACGCACTCAATTCCAGGTGGAAACGAGTAGAATGACGCGGGAGGGCTGAGCGGGCTAGTGGGTTTTGTGGGAATCCCGTATGAGTATAAGGAAGAGAGGGTCTGTCAAAAAGTTGACTAGAGTTAAGAATGAAGATTGTAAGAAGGAGAGAGAAAAACGAAAGTCACGAGGATGAG
>Ga0102593_1000212_pt1 | contig 139359 bp, 141 predicted proteins | sample AraplaCol_mMS_r2_2_FD_76862 | JGI IMG/M metagenome (GOLD analysis project Ga0102593, IMG submission 76862) | Arabidopsis root microbial communities from North Carolina, USA - plate scrape MF_Col_mMS_r2 (SPADES assembly) (version 2) | ecosystem: Host-associated > Plants > Roots > Endosphere...
TAGGTTTTTTTCAAATATAGAAGATGTCCCTGAAAAAGCAATAGCAATGGGAGTAGGAGACATTTTAAAAGCAAGACACATTATCTTTATCGCCAGTGGTCATGAAAAAGCAGAGGCTGTTTATCAAACGTTACATGGACATATTACAACAAGATGTCCCTCTTCTCTTCTTCAGTTACATCCTAACGTCACAGTTATTGTAGACAAAGAAGCAGCCTCGTTACTTTAGATGTCAAGGAGTATTTTAACAGCATAGGTGAACACAGAAGCAAGTGGATTTGTAAAGAAATGATGAATGATAATAGGGAGGCTTTACAATGAAACATAAAAATTTAGTTCAAATGCCTAATGGGTATCTTAATCGAACGCCTATCTTTCAATTTATTTTACTTTCTATTCTTTTCCCACTTTGGGGAGCAGCCGCGAGTTTAAATGATATTTTAATTGCTCAGTTTAAAAGTGTGTTTACTCTTAGCGACTTTGCAACGGCTTTTGTGCAAAGTGCTTTCTACGGGGGATATTTTTTAATTGCTATTCCAGCTTCGTTAATTATTAAAAAAACAAATTATAAGCTTGCTGTTATTACAGGACTAATCTTCTATATTATAGGTTGTTCACTGTTTTTTCCTGCTTCTCATATGGCTACCTATTTTATGTTTTTATGCGCAATTTTTGCAATCGCCATTGGTTTAGGTTTTCTTGAAACATCAGCTAATACGTATAGCTCCATGATGGGACCTAGGGAATCCGCAGTGCTACGCCTTAATATCAGTCAGACGTTTACACCTATCGGATCTCTTTTAGGAATTGTACTTGGTAAGTATTTAATCTTTCAAGAAGGGGAAAGCCTTGATAATCAGCTTGCTAAAATGAGCTCGGAAGAAGCACATATCTTTGGCCTTAAAATGTTACAGCATACGCTGCAGCCTTATAAATATATGATTTTAGTTCTTATTGCCGTACTGGTACTTTTTCTTATAACGAAATATCCTTCATGTAAAGCTCAAATAGAGAAGACCGAGGTAGGGAAAAAAAGCGAATTAATAAAAACGCTAAAGTATTTAGGGGGGAATTCGCGTTTTCGTAAAGGTATCATAGCTCAATTTCTATACGTAGGGATGCAGGTAGCTGTATGGTCATTTACCATCAGATTGGCCTTAGATCTTAATTCTGAAATTAATGAGCGAAGCGCATCAAATTTCATGATCTATAGTTTTATTGCTTTTTTTGTTGGGAAATTTGTAGCTAATCTATTGATGACACGTTTTTCAGCCAAAAAAGTGTTAGTTATCTATTCAATTATTGGTACGCTTTTACTTGCGTATACGTCGTTTGCATCCAGTACGATGGCTGTATATGCAGCTGTTGCTGTAAGCATGCTTTTTGGTCCATGTTGGGCAACAATCTATAGTGAAACGTTAGAAATAGTAGAAGAAAAACAGCATACGGAAGTCGCGGGAGCTATTCTAGTTATGGCTATTGTAGGAGGAGCTGTTATTCCCGCCGTTCAAGGACTTGTATCAGACTTAACAGGGTCGCTTCAACTCGCTTTTTTAGTTCCGACGGCATGTTTTATCTATGTAGGATACTATTTTTATAGTGGTGTAAACAAACGTGAAAAAGTAAAAAAACTAATGAGTGAAGATCAAATTAATTCAGCTAAATAGAAATTGATTTTATAAACAAGGAATTTTACGTTTTTCATCGAATACAATGTAAATTGCCTTAAGTTAAAAAGAAAACTGCTTTGGAAGCAGTTTTCTTTTTTTACTTTAATTATTTATTATTATCTTTTTAAAAAAGGAAGGAATGTCCCGTGATTATAATTAAGCCTCTAAGTCAGTGTTCTTTTTCTGATGCATTACAAGCATTCAATAAAGGTTTTGAAGATTATTACATTCCGGTTGAGATGTCACTAGATCAATTCACTTGTAGATTTGGTTTCGATCAGCTATCTGTCGACCATTCTTTTATGGCTTTTTATAATAATACACCAGCTGGAATTATGTTAAATGGAATAAAAAAGGTCAAGGGAAAAAAACATGCTTGGAATGGAGGTACAAGTGTAGCATTCCTTTACCGAAAAATGGGGATTGGTGAAGCCTTACTAAAAGCTACACTTGAGAAATATCAGCAGCAAGGAGTAGTGGAAGCCAGTCTGGAAGCATTTAAAGTGAATGAAAAAGCCATTCACCTTTATCAGAAATACGGATATGAGATTGTAGATACGCTTTTATTTCTAAAGCATAGAGGTAGTTTTCACGCTTCTCTACTTAAAAAGAAGAATCAGCTTACGTATTCGTTAAAGCGAAGGCTTGCAAAAGATATTCGAAACCTACCCTTTTATACATACGACGTTCCGTGGAAAAATCAATTTGACTGTATTCATGATGGAGAATCGTTTATTGCGTTGAATGAAAAAAACGAAGAAGTTGGCTATCTGTTATTTCAAAAGAATTTTTCTTCCATAGGCATCGTGAATTCCGTTACTTTTTATCAAGGAAGCGTTAAGGAACATATCTCAAATTCAGAGGACGTTCTGGGCTTTTTATTAGCAACCATTTTTAATATGTATGGACCAATTGCTTACAATACATATAATGTACCTGAAAAAAGAAATAGCTTACTCGTGAAAATGTTAAAATCATTTGGTTTTCAAGATTTATATACAGATGAAGGAATCAAACTTGAGCAGGTGTTTATGAAAAAACAACTTTAAAAAGCGGCCATGGGCCGCTTTTACTGCATTTCCGTAATTGGATGTGCATCATAAAATTCCTCGATTTTTTCTTGCTGTCCTTCGAATTTTTCTTTCCATACTTGTTTCACGTCATTATAATTCCAAAGATCTCTTCCGTAGAAGTCCGTTAACTCTTTTCGAGTAATGGTGATTGTCTGAGGAACAGTCGTATTAATAGTAAAGTGAACGCTGTCAGCATTTTGTACGGCAGAAAGTAAGATGGTTGCGTTATGTAAAAGTATGCGTTTAGTTTTCACAGACGTCCAGCTTTTTTCAAACGTATGCTGATTATTTATTGCAGCGTAATTAATTGCTAAGTAATAAGGTTTTTGCGTATCTTGAAAGGCTATACCTTTTAAATAAACGTGTCCTGGAAGCTTATTTGTAATTTGCTCTACTGAAGCCTCATGTTTTGAAGAAGTATGTTGAATAGAAGAAGCAGAGACTCTTTCGGCAGACAGATTATTATGAGGTGCATAAGCACACCCTGATAGGCAAGTGAGCACTGTGCAAAGTGTAAGAGAAGCATATATTTTTTTCATAATGGTAACTCCTTTTATTTATATCTACTTGTAAAGACGAAAGACCTATATATTTTGTTTCATACAAAATATAAGTTTATTCACTAAAAAGACAGATAATCCAAAATAATAGAAGTTAATAACCCTAATGAAGCAATAAAACCAATAACAGGGCCACCTTCTTCAAAAGCTTCCGGCAACATCGTAGAAGCAACCATTGACACAATTCCACCCCCGGCGAATGAGGCAATAAAACCCATCATGTTTGGGGTAGCATTTTGAAGAAATAGATATCCAATCCAAGAACAAAGAGCTGATATAAAGAAGACAGAAAGCCATAATGAAAAAATTTTCTTTTGCTTATATTGGCTTTTTAGTAGTCCGCTTGTCCCGGAGATTCCTTCGGGTATATTGCTGATAAAAATAGAAACAACAAGCAGCCAGCTAACGTGGTGCTGTTCAATCAAACTTGCGCCAATCATCAGTGACTCAGGTATAGCATCCATAATGGTACCAATAAAAATGGCTAGTCCCGAGCTAGCGGGGACAAGGTGGTCCGAACGTTTTCTTTTGTGAGCGCCTTTTTTAGCTAAGGAGATGTCAAGAAGAGTAAAAAGTGCTGCGCCTGTTAAAAAGCCTAAAGAAGAAGCAATGATTCCCGCTTCTTTTACCGAATCTTGAATGAGCTCGTAAGCAGCAGCTCCTAACAAAACGCCCGTGCCAAAAGCCATAATATAAGCAGTCAACTGTTTTTTTAAAGGTACAAAAATAGCTATAATAGCTCCAATTAATACAGCTGAGCCTGAGACACCACCCCACATAAGGGCATCTATCACATGAGATCCCTACTTTCTTACGTACTTACTTGTAGTGTAACCATCTCTATGATTATTATGAAACAAGATAAATGAACTAAAAAAATGGAAAAGAATCACTGATTTAGACCTTAAATAAAATAAGTCTTCTGTATAATTGACAAAATTTTCTGATTATGTCCGTTGAAAGTGAAAAAACCTTGTGATAGTCTGATCAAAAGATACAAAGATGGAAAAAAATTCTTTGATCTGTAGAAGATTAAAAAACTTAACGAGGTCACTTTTAAACGAAAGAAGGAATACGAGATGAATTCAAAAGCAGTAAAAAGAGAAAATCGCTATGCTAACTGGATTCCTATGCAAGAAATCAAATCAGTTGAACAGCAGCTTTACCCATTTGATATTTATAACAGTCTGCGTCAAGAGGCACCTATTCGTTACGATGAAAGCCGAAACTGCTGGGATGTATTTGATTATGAAACAGTAAAGTATATTTTAAAAAACCCGTCGCTTTTTTCATCCAAACGAGCAATGGAAGAACGCCAAGAAAGTATTTTAATGATGGACCCTCCAAAACATACAAAGTTACGAAACTTAGTAAACAAAGCTTTTACGCCAAGAGCTATTCAGCACTTGGAGGGTCATATTGAAGAGATTGCAGATTATTTATTAGATGAAGTAAGCAGCAAAAAAAAGTTTGACATAGTAGAAGACTTTGCTGGACCACTGCCGATTATTGTAATAGCAGAGCTGCTAGGAGTACCAATACAAGACCGAGCACTGTTTAAAAAATACTCCGATGACTTAGTGAGCGGTGCTGAAAATAATTCAGACGAAGCTTTTGCGAAAATGATGCAAAAGCGTAATGAAGGCGTGATTTTTTTACAAGGGTATTTTAAAGAAATTATCGCGGAGCGTCAGCAAAATAAACAAGAAGATCTCATTTCGCTTCTTTTAGAAGCAGAAATCGACGGCGAGCATTTAACAGAAGAGGAAGTGCTGGGGTTTTGTATTTTATTGCTAGTAGCAGGTAATGAGACAACAACAAACTTAATTACGAACGGAGTTCGGTATATGACAGAAGACGTAGACGTGCAGAATGAAGTTCGTCGAGACATATCGCTGGTTCCGAACCTGGTAGAAGAAACGCTTCGCTATTATCCTCCTATTCAAGCGATTGGACGCATAGCTGCTGAAGATGTAGAACTTGGAGAGTGTAAGATTAAAAAAGGACAGCAGGTAATTAGCTGGGCAGCGAGTGCAAATAGAGATTCAGCTAAGTTTGAACGTCCTGACACTTTTGTCGTGCATCGTAAAACAAATCCTCACGTGAGCTTTGGATTTGGCATCCATTTTTGCTTAGGAGCACCGCTAGCAAGAATGGAAGGGAAAATTGCTTTTACTAAGTTACTAGAAAAAGGAGAATTTTCGAAAGTTCAAAATCAGTCTTTAAAGCCAATAGGCAGCCCTTTTGTTTTTGGCGTAAAAAAATACGAGATTACTTTTAATAAAGCTTAAAAAGCGAGCGCAAATTATGCGCTTGCTTTTTAGCGTTCAGTGTTCCATTTTTGGTCCTCTGAAGGGGACGTGTACGTGTCCATTGAAGAGATAAGCTGCTCGGGAGTATCAGAAATGTTGATGAGACGAATAGCAGAATCCGTAGAAAACCCTTCATCTACGGCATGCTGAACCATTTGCATAAGCGGGTTGTAGTAGCCGTTCACATTTAATAACCCTACTGGTTTTTTATGTATACCAATTTGAGCCCAGCAAAGAGCCTCAAACAACTCTTCAAATGTCCCGAAACCTCCAGGAAGCGCAATATAACCATCAGCTAACTCGTGCATAGTTGCCTTTCGCTCATGCATGCTCTCTACTTCGATGAGTTCTGTCAGCGCGGTATGAACAATTTCACCGCTAAACAAACCGCGGGGCATAATGCCGATGACTTCGCCTCCATGCTGAAGCATTTCATTTGCGACTTCTCCCATCAGGCCCATTCGCGAGCCTCCGTAAATCAGCCGGTAGTTTTTTTGGGCCATGTAGCGTCCTAGCGAGACGGCGGCCTCTTTATATTCTGTTTTTATTCCAGCGCTTGATCCTGCAAACACACAAATTGATTTCAATTGATTCACTCCTTTGTTTCTTTTCTATATAAGTCTTTTCTGTTTGTGAAGAACAAATTCCTTCTTAATAATTTATGAATTTTCACAATGTCATCGCTTGATTATTCTAAAAACTTTGCTTATAATCAAAGCGAAACGTCTGTTTGAAAGCGTTATCTATTGCTTTTCTTTTAATGGAAAAGACAGTACGTATAGATCTACTTGTAAGATAAGTAGATAACATGAACTTATAGGAAATTTGACCATTTTAAACGTATCAATTAGTAAGCATACGTACTTGCAGGATTAAGACAAGGGGGATATGGGGATATGATGAACAATTTAATACGCACATTAATGGTACAAACACCGACCGTACCGGGAAACTTAGGAAGAGTAGCAACAGCTATTGGAAATGTTGGAGGAGATATTGGTGAAGTTGAAACCGTTAAAGTAGGACATAACTACACCATGAGAAGCATTACGGTTCAAGTAGAAAGTGAAGACCAGCTTGAGGAATTGCTTGAAGCGGTTCGCAGTTTAGAAGGCATTACTTTACATACAGTATCAGATGAAGTTCTTCATGCGCATGAAGGCGGCAAAATTCAAATGAAAAGCAAAATGAAAATTGAGTCAATTGCTGATTTAAGAAGAGTATATACCCCTGGTGTAGCAAACGTTTGCCGTGCTATTCAAGAACAGCCGGACAAAGCGAAGATTTATACGAGTATTGGAAACACGGTTGCGATTGTAACAGATGGTACCGCTATACTAGGATTAGGAAATATTGGTCCAGTTGCAGGAATGCCTGTTATGGAAGGAAAAGCTGCGTTATTTGATCAACTTGCCAATGTAAACGCTATCCCTATTTTGTTGAATGTAAATGAGCCGGAAGAAATCATTCAAACGGTTAAAAATATTTCACCGGGATTTGGCGGTATTTTACTAGAAGATATAGGGTCGCCTCACTGCTTTGAAATTGAAGAACGTTTAAAAGAAGAGCTCGATATTCCAGTTATGCATGATGATCAGCACGGAACAGCGGTGGTGACGCTAGCGGCAGCTATCTCAGCTTGTCGCAGCACAGGTGTGAATTTGAAAGAAGCAAAAGTAGGACAAATCGGCTTAGGAGCTGCCGGCATCGCTACTTGCAGAATGTTCATGGCTTACGGTGTTAAACAGGTGATAGGAGCTGATAAGTCTCCTGAAGCGAATGAGCGCTTAGTCAGCTACGGTGGAAAAGTAGCGGATTCATTAGAAGAGCTTATGGAGAACTGTGATATTGTTATTGCGACAACAGGTGTACCTGGCTTAATACAAAAAGAATGGATTCGAAAAGGGCAAATCATTCTAGCACTTTCTAATCCAAAGCCAGAAATTGAACCTGAAGATGCTCTTGAAGCAGGAGCTATTTACGCTACTGACGGAAGGTCAGTAAATAATGTACTTGGCTTCCCAGGTATTTTCAGAGGAGTGTTAAATGCGGGGGTGCGCGATATTACGCATACGATGCTTGTAGCTGCAGCTGAAGCCATTGCAAATTCAACGCGTCCAGGCGATTTAGTTCCTCATCCTCTTAATCTAGCTGTACATGAAGCAGTATCTGAAGCAGTTGAAAGAGCGGCTGTTGTACACGGAGAGAAAGACGGCGTTTATCGATAACAAACAAGGCTGCCTCGAAATAGGCAGCCTTGTTTGTTTTTTATCAAAAAATAATAAGAAAATAGCAAACTATGAAACTTTTTTCCTTTTTTAACGTAATATAGTAATAGAAATAGTAAAAAAGGTAGAGAAAGGAGTTTTTATGGAGTTTGAACATTTAAAGGGCAAATTGCCCCTCGAGGCTAAAAAAGCGATGCGCTGGCAATCCATTTTTACGCATAGCCTGTGGCTTCTTGCAACAGCGGGTTATTTTCTACTCGTTCATTTTTTTGATTGGTGGTCAATTATTGGATGGATATCAGCTGGACTATTAGTCGTGAGCTTTATCATATATACAATTATAGCTCCAAATGTATATATGAATGTATATTCATATGAAGTCACAGATACTCAAATTGATGTACAAAGAGGGCTGTTCATCTGGTATCATACGAAAATTCCGCTTGTGAAAGTGCAGCACGTTGAAACGTTGACAGGGCCGATTTTTCGAAAATTTGACTTGGCATCTGTTAAAATCATCACAGCAGCTGGAAGCGTCGAAATTCCTGCACTTGTACAAAGAGATGCTGAAGCACTGCGAGAGTATATTGCTAGACTAGCAGAGGTAGATGATGAAGATGAGTAAGCGGCTGCATCCGCTATATATTGCAATAGCATTTATTGAACATATAAAAAATAATATCCTGCCTTTTGTGTTTGTATTTATTGTCAATCGGCACCTGTTGTTTACATATTGGTGGGCAACGCTATTAGCGGGAGGCGTAGTCGCTTTATTTGCTTTTTTTACTTGGAAGGAATTTCGTTATGAAGTAACGGAAACGGAAGTGCGTCTGTATAAAGGGATTTTTAAAAAAGAAAAAAGATTTATTCAACGAAATCGCATTCAATCGATTCAGTTAGATCAGCCTTTTGTTTTTAGAATTCTTCGCTTAGCCCGGCTTCGTATTGACACGGCCAGCAGCGGTACAGATGCTGAAATTGATTTATCTGGTATTTCACTAAAAGAAGCGCACCATCTTAAAGATACGTTAAAGCTGTCAGGGAGTCAGCCGGAAATAAGGGAAAAAAGTCCTGAACGTACGATGAAAGTGTCGGTGAAACAGCTGGCGTTAGCTGCTGCGTTTTCCGGGAATTTTGGCTATATATTTGCTGCTCTTGGTTTTCTCTATCAGTATATTGATACGTATATCAACCGCTGGGTGAAGACAGCTTACGAAGAAGTGATTCATCAATCGATGCTTGGTTTATTTGTATTAGTGGCTGTAATTGTGGTGCTTGCTTATTTGCTGTCTATCGTTTTATATGTGATACGATTTGGCGGTTTTACCGTAGAACGCTACGATCATTATCTACATATTAAATACGGACTGTTAAATAAGAAATCCCTTACGATTCCTTTTCATAAAATACAGGCTGTTACGATAGAGGAAGGGTTGGTTCGACGCTTATTTGGATGGTCTTCCGTTTCGTTAAACGTCGTAACCTCTGATTTAAAAGAAAAGGTCTATTTGCACCCGTTTATCCAGCAAAAAAAGATTGCAGCGTTAATGAACGTATATGTGCCGCACTATGAATATATAAAGTGTCCAAGAAATACAGCAATTCAATATGCGTGGTATCCATTACTAGTACCGGTCTTGTTATTTGCGGCGGCAGGGATTGGCATCAGCTTTTGGAAATCCATGTTTGTGTGGATTATTGCTGTGCTATGCCTTGTATACGTACTTATTCACTGGGGGGGCTATCGTCAAGGCGGCTTAATGATGAACGATGTATTTGTCAGTATTCGATCGCAGTTTTTAACACGAAAAACAACGATTATTAGAAGAAAGAAAATAGAAGAAATTGAGGTGTTTGCAGGCACCTTTTTATGGAAAAAAGGATACAGGAAAATAAAAATTGCAACTATGGGTACAAGCGGCAGCTATAAGTCGGGATATTTTCCATTTGAGATTTGGCATCCTATCTTTCTGCAAGCTACTTCGTCTAAAAAGGCATGAAGAACATCATTGTTCTCCATGCCTTTTGACGTTATCTATTCATTAAATTTTTTCCCTTGCTCGTAATAGCTATTCATCACCTCAACTGGCACCATACTGCCTCCAGTTGACCATACAAGGTGAGTAGCTTTTGACATATCGTTTTCTAGTCCTTGCGCTTGTATATAGGAAGACCCGCTTTCCATCAGGTGGAGAGGTCCTTGTAGACCAGCCGCTGCTGAAGGTTCTATATACATATTTTCACGATTGGCTAGCTCATAAATAAATCGGAAAAGCTGATCATCTTCTACGGTATAAATTCCGCTAATAAGCGATTTTATCGTTTCGCCTACAAAGCTAGATGGCCTTCCTACAGCTAGTCCATCGGCAGCTGTTGCGTTATCAAGTCCAATATCCGTAACGGAAATGCCATCATGCAGCTCGGTCATTAATCCAAGCAGCATGCAAGGAGAGTGAGTAGGTTCAGCAAAAAAGCAGTGAACGTGATCACCGTATATTGCTTTTAATCCAAACGTAATACCGCCAGGACCTCCGCCTACTCCGCAAGGTAAATAGACAAATAAAGGGTGTTCGGCGTCTACTTGAATCCGCAGCTCGGCTAGCTGCTTTTTCAAACGTAAAGCAGCGACGGAATAACCAAGAAATAAATCTCTAGACTGCTCATCGTCAATAAAATGACAGGCGGGGTCTGCTTCGGCTTGCTTTCGTCCTTCTTCCACGGCTTTTCCGTAGTCAGACTGATATTCAATAACGGTTACACCTTTAGAACGAAGTAGATCTTTTTTCCATTTTTTAGCGTCCGCTGACATATGGACGGTGACGTTAAAGCCGAGAGTAGCGCTCATAATACCAATGCTTAAACCTAAATTACCGGTAGATCCTACTGCAATAGAATAAGAAGAAAATAACTTTTTACATCGTTCTTCAGCTAGAAGAGCGTAGCTGTCTTCCTCGGTAAGCAGTCCTTCTTTGATAGCAAGACTTTCAGCAAATTTTAATACTTCATAAATGCCGCCTCTTGCTTTAATAGAACCTGATATGGGAAGATCATGATCGCATTTCATCAGTAATTTTCCTTGCAGCATGTTATTCATTTGTTGATTTAAATAGTCTTTCATGTATGCAATTTCTTGAAGAGGTGATTCAATGATTCCTTTTGATGCTTTCAGCTCCGGAAAAGCGATTTGAAGAAAAGAAGAAAAGCGAGAAAGACGTTCTTTTGCATCTTTTATATCTTTGGTATGTAAAGAAAGTGAAGAAAGTTCTCCTTGAGCAGGTTTTATATAAGGATTTATCCAAAGTATTTCCTGTTTATTGATTAAAGGTGTTAATAAAGGATATTCATGCATCCATGTAGCAAGGGGCTTTTGGTGAAATAAATGTGTCGTCATAAAGGCTCCTTTCGCAATATGTTATTTCCTTTATATGTATAGTATCAAGAATAGAAGAAGTTGAAAACGAAAATATCAAAAAGCAGAAAGCACATTTTAACCCCCTCTTGTATACTAATAAAGATAATCTATACAATTACATAGAAAAAAAGGAGAGGAATTCATGCCATTTTCAGGCGATGATAGCAGATGTCCTATCTGCGGAGAAAAAAATAACTGTGCTTCTGTACAAGGCAGAGAAATAGAAAAGTGTTGGTGTATGCAGAAAGTTTTTACTCCTGGTCTGTTTAAACAAATTCCTTTAGAAAGCAGAGGAAAAGCGTGTGTATGTGTCAAATGCGTTGGGAGACAGAAGAAAGAAGGTGAGGATTAACTTGAAAAAAGGAATTATTTCATACGGTGAGGCATTTATTGATTATATTGCTAAAAACGAATTTAACACTAGCTTTGACCATTTTTTGGGAGGCACAACCGTTAATGTAGCAGTTGGAGTTCAGAAGTTAGGAGCAAAAGCATATTATATCTGCAAGTTAGGCAGTGATGAAACAAGTGATTTTGTAAGAAAGAACCTTTTAATTGAAGGAGTGAATCAAAGCGGCTGTGTAATATCGGAGACTAAAAAAGTTTGTGAAGTGTATGTACATAAAAGTAAAGAAGGAGATCGTTACTTTCATTCCTACATAGATTCTACACCTCATGAGCAAGTGTATAAACATGAGCTGCAGGAAGCTTTATTTGAGCAGGCAGCGATTTTTTATTTTGGATCAGGTACGTTGTTTCATCCGATTTCTCAGGAAACTACAAAAGAAGCTGTGAGGCTCGCAAAAAAACATCGTATGCTTGTAGCGTTTGATCCAAATATTCGAATGAAAAGATGGGAAAGTGAAGCAGCATGTAGAAATATCGTGACACCGTTTTTGTCCGAAACAGACATTTTGAAAATCTCTCAAGATGAGCTCCTATTTTTGATGAATTCAGCAGACCTGACAGAAAGCCTAGAAAAACTGAGAGCATATCATATTCCGTACGTATGGGTCACTCAGGGAGAAAATGGCGCAGCAGCCGTTACTGCAAATCAAACGCTTCATGTGAGTGCAAAAGAAGTGCAGGCGATAGACACGACGGGAGCGGGTGATGCATTTATGGCAGGAATTTTATGGTGCGTTCACGAAAAAGGATTACCTGAAAGTGAGGAGTCACAGAAGCAGTACACAACCTTTGCTAACGCGTTAGGTGGAGCAGTTTCGGCAAGGTATGGAGGAATAATTTCGCTTAAAGCAAAAGATGTATCTAGTATAAAAGCAGGTAGCTGATAGCTACCTGCTTTTGAAAGTTTATTATTTAAAAAATGACAGTATAATCATAAGGGCAAAAATAATCGTAAGATGGTTCAATGAGAACACAAACATTAAAGTAGCCCATTTTGTATCTTCTAATTTTTTAAATCCAACAATTCCAAGAAGCATCCACACTAATGTTAAACCGAACATTGTAAATGCGATAATTTTACTAAACGACAAAAATAAGAAAGATGCCGCTAGTAAAATAACTAGGTATACAAGCGTTTGGACTTTGGAACGACGGATACCTTTTACTACAGGAAGCATTGGTACACCTGCGGCTTTATATTCCTCAAGTCTTCTAATCGCAATAGCGTAGAAGTGAGGAGGCTGCCATAAAAACATAAATACAAACAATCCAATTGCTACCGGATGAAATAAGTCTGGTGAAATAGCGGCCCAGCCAATGATTGGAGGCATAGCTCCAGAAATACTTCCGACTTCGGTATTATAAATGGTTGTACGTTTTGTAAGCATAGTGTAAGGCACTACATAAAAGAAAAATCCTAAAATACCCATAATGGCGGCCATGTTAGAAACTAAAAATAAAATACCTACACCGATAACAAATAAAGCCAGTCCTAACCATAGAGCAAATTTAGGGTTGACCGCTCCTGTTACCGTCGGTCTGTCTTTCGTACGTTTCATGATCGCATCAATATCACGGTCATAGAAGTTATTAACTGCCCCAGCTCCTCCTACGACAAAGGATGTCCCAATTAAAGCCAAAATAATGATAGGAATTTGTGTCACAAAGCTTAAGTCATTAACAGCAATTGCGAGACAAAGCCCAGCAACCATTCCTAGTGAGTTCGATTTAATAATCCCAGTTTTTATAATAGCACTGATTACTTCCCGGGAAAAATACTGATTGATAGGAAGTGATTCCTTTGTGATAACTTCGGTATTTTTCACAGCAATTCTCCTTTTTGAGCTTATTCTTGCATGAATAAACCTAATCTTTATTAATCAACTAAACTATTTTAACAAAAAAATATCGTAATTACATCAAGGTTGCTCGTAAAATTTGTTAACATTCCTTGAACTTTTTAAAAAAACAAAGAAAAATGTCGAATTACCAATTAAAAATAAGTACATCCTTTATTATAAGATAAAAATGGAATGCTTAAAAATGAAAATTTTGACTATCTGGTGAACTTTTAACGAGCAAGAAACTCGAACTTAATCGTACCATATTTATTGGTAATTGCAATCACATAGTATGTGATGAAAGAAAAGATGTGGTACATTAAAGAAAGAACTAATAAGTTTATTTACTATGTCTTATTCACAAGGAGGATATATGATGCCAGATAAATATGCTAGCTTCTCTGAACTTGCCTCTTATGAAGTATACAACCAAGACTACAAAATTCAATTTGAAATCAGACCTTCTAACATTATTATGCTTGCGATACACGGCGGAGGTATCGAAACTGGAACATCCGAACTTGCTGTTGGGCTAGCAGGAAACGAATACTCGTACTATATATTTGAAGGGTTAAAGAAAGCAGGAAATGCCGATCTTCATATCACATCCACTCATTTTGATGAACCTCATGCGCTAACTATTATATCGAAAGAAGACTATGTAGTATCTTTTCATGGATACAATGATAAAAGTGAAAAACACACTAAAATCGGCGGTGCTGACAAAGCGTTAAGGTCCAAAGTACATGAAGCGCTTGTTTCCAAAGGTTTTAGTACAGAAATTTTATCAGATCAAGACCCTTTTTCCGGTACAAGCCCTAGAAATATAACCAATAAAACAGCTAGGCGGATGGGTGTGCAAATTGAGATAAGTAAAGCGCAAAGAGAAGCTTTTTTTGCAACTAATACGAGAAATGAACGTAAAAATTCGAAAACCCAGGAATTTTTTGAGTATATATCAGCTATTAGAAGTGCATTTCCTCTTAGATAAATCAGATACGTTTAGTATTTATTAAACAGGTTAGATTTATTACGGACATGTTTGTGGTATACATATAGTAACTACATATACTGGAGGAGATAATCATGAAAACATTTGACCAAGAAGATACCCTAGAACGTCTTAAAGCCTCTTATCAATATTTAAAAAGCGTAGACGTACGGGGAATCAGCACATTAGATGATCAAAAACGAGCGGAAGCTGTGCAGTTAATCGAAGAGATTGGTCTTAAAATATCAGAAATGCGTGTGAAAGTAGAGTGAGAAAAAAGAGAAAGAAGGACATCTGTCCTTCTTTCTCTTTTTCAACAACTATAAACAGGAGATTGGCTATGAATGAGCAATATTATGACGCTTTATTAAATATAAAAACAACGGGAGAACAAAAGGGATTTAATGATTCATTTCATTACCACCGTTATGAACCCACGCCTTATAGTGCATTAGAAACACTTTTCACTCAGTATGAGCTAACAAGCAGCGATAGAATTGTCGACTTCGGGTGTGGAAAAGGAAGGCTGAATTTTTATGTGAACTACCTGTGCAATGCCACCGCTGTAGGGGTAGAAATGAATGAACACTTTTATGAGCAGGCCATAGATAACCAGAGGCGCTATTTAAAAAAAGCCAAGGGTCGCAAACATCATATTCATTTTCAGTGTTGTTTAGCCCAGGAATATAAGATTCATCCACTAGACAACTGCTTTTATTTTTTTAATCCTTTTTCAGTTCAAATTTTTATCCAAGTAGTGAACAATATTTTGCTTTCGTGGGAAGAGAATAAGCGCGAGATTGATTTGATTTTATATTATGGTTCGGAGGATTATCTTCATCATCTCGAAAAACACCCTTCTTTCATTTTAAAAGAAGAGGTAATGCTGCCAGAGTTGGATCGTAAAAACCCATATGAACGGTTTTTGATTTATAAAGTAGCTTATTAAGACGACGTATTTACTGTTTGATAAAGCTGTATCGTGCCGGTTCTATTTAACAAGTCAGCAGGAGGTGGAAAAATATCTGCTGCTTTTATTTATAACTTTTTAGAAATTAAAGCATAACACTTTATTATGTAAGCGCTTTCTGTTATAATGAAATTAGGTTGGATAGCATGCGTGGCTATCGGTGTACTCAGCGCAGGCGGGGCTAGTACAGAAAGAGAAGGCTACATACAAGTTAATAAACATTTAGTGGATAGAAATAAGAACTCTCAAAAACAAATTTATTAATTTGTATGCTAAATCGTAAATTAACAAAAACGGCACTTATGAGAAGGTTTCAGAGAAAAGAACCCAGCATATATTGTATAAGCAATTTTTTTACTCTAAAAAAGGGTAAAGAAATTGCTTATTTATTTTTAAATAAGTGTACAGCTGTTCAGATTTGTTTTGAGATATCTAGCGTTAGTGTATAATAGTAACAAGTATGAAAAGTTGACATTGTGAATTGATTAAAGGGGATTTAAAAATGAGTGAACTAAAAATAGATGATGTAGCGAAGCAAAGCGGTTTAACAAAACGTACAATTCGTTATTATGAACAAATTGGACTGATGCCAGCACCTCCAAGAAGTGAAGGAGGATTTCGTCTGTACACCGAAGAACATGTAGAATTTTTAAAGAAAATTACGAATGCCAAAGAAGTCATGGGTTTTTCGCTTCAAGAATTACAGGAATTTCTTGCTTTAAGTGATACTCTTGAAATACAAAAGATGGATTATAGGCAAGTGAAAGGAACAAGTCAACAAAAAGAAAAGTTAGAGCAAGTGTTACATACGGTAGAAGAGCAGCTCAAGCTGATTGAACAGAAAAAGAAAAATATCTTAAAAGTAGAGTCTGATCTTCTGTCACTGAGAGATCGTGCTAAGACTGCAATTGTAAAATTTGAGCAGGAAGAATCATAAAAAGCAGGCGCATTCACCAGAAGAGTGCGTCTGCTTTTACGGTTTTTATAGGGCATTCATTTATGATTGTGAAGTGTTTTCTTCTAGCTGTACTCCTAAAAGAAGTAGAATAGCCTGTATCCCATCGGCTTTTCCACTGTGAAAGCTTCTTGTTTCAGCATCCAAAGCTTCATTTACAGATTCCATCATATTTGATTCGTACAAGTCTAAAATCAATTGTTTTCCTTCGGGACTCAAATGCAGCTGCCCGCGTTCCTTCATTTTAAACTTCAACTTCTTCAACTCCCTTTCCCATAATACTATTAGTATACAAAATTAATAACATTTACGTAAACGTTAATTTTTGTATGTGGACAGAAGGAACGTATTGAGTATAGGTACTAAGTGAGGTGAGAGATACTTATTATCCTTTGCTTGTTTTAATGTTTGTCAGCTTATATCCGCAAGCTGAGCATGTATAGATAACGTTTTGATTGGACTGAGCAGTTAAAACGGTAGCAAGCTCTTTTTGAGAATGACAGTTAGGACAAATAACAACAGGGGATTTCATGTGATTTTCTCCTTTTCTTTTTCATAGTCAAATTTTATTTTATGTAAAGTTTAATCAAATATCCTTTGTGCTATCAAAAACGACGGAAGACATGTAAAAAAGCATTCTCGCTCAAAAGAAACGGGAATGCTTAAGGTGAGTTTAAAATCCGTCCTGGCTTGCTGTAAATGGAATGTTAAGTCTTCTTTCTACATTGCGTAAGCGCTGATTTAATCTGTTTATACGATCAGTATGTCGCTCCACAACTCGATTTAAACGAGTAATTTCTCTGACTTGCTCCTCATTTTGTCTCTCAAGGGCACGAATTCTTCGTTCAAATCCTCCAAGATTTTGAAGCTGCTGTCTTTCATCGTATTCTTCATGCTGTGGTACGTAAGGGGGATAGTATTGTTGAACTGAGTAATCAACTTGCTGAGGAATGTATCCAGGGTTGAAATAATAAGGGTTCATTAGGGCATCGCTCCTTTTAAATAGTAATTTCAAATCAAACACGATATAACGTATGCGAAGATAAGAAAAATGCTATAGGCACATACCTAAAGACATTCTGTATTTAAAAAAGGAAAGTATTTTTAAAAGTCAAAAGGAGATAGCCGCTCCTTTCTTGAATATGCAAAATAGAAAAGCTTCTTTTTTAGACACTTTATTTAAGAAAGAGGGAAAGTGACTAATGGCTCAAGGAAAACAAAAACCAGCACCTAAAATAGAAGAATCAAAAGCTCCGCCTGCAAAGAAACAAAAGTCGAAGAGCCGAAGCGCTAAAAAAGCGCAGCCTCCTACATCGCCCTGGGTAAAAGTTGCTTCCATTTTATCTAACATTGATTTCATTCGTTTGTTTCGAGTGCTGTTTCTTGCTTTAGTGGTTGCTTTTATTGTGTATCAATATATTTTACTTACAAAGGGAATCTTCATCAAAACATATGCGGCCCTTTGGCATCATCACAAAATGCTCTTGCTGGCTGGAGCTGCATTCATTACCTATACTTCTTTCATTTTTTACCTTGGTTACCGCACCGCTAAAAAACGGTAGAACTGCTCTAGGGGGCGAATAGCATCTATTCTTTGAGCAAACCTTATATGTATATCAGCATAGAGGGGGGAAGAAACGTGGACAAGCAGCGAGCAAAACAAATTGCTGATTCACCCGTTATGGCTAACGTTACGTATAACGATACGGCCGTTTATATTCAACATGTAAGCGAAGAAAATGATACGGTAAGAATTTATCCGCTAGGTCAGCCAGAAAATGAACAAAATGTTTCCGTGAGCCAATTAGTAGAGAATTAAGGTGGATAAATAGAGCTGGTTTTTCAGTTAAATAAAAGCCAGAGAGCTATGTTTTACTCTCTGGCTTTTATTTATTCTTCCCATTTCTTACTGCTGATCTTTTCAATAATTCCATGCAAATCATCGGGCTTATGAAACTCAATCGGGGAAGCGCCATTTTCAAACAGAATCGATTCCGCTTCAATTAAAGCCACGTAGCGTCCGTTCACTTTCGCTAAGTGAATATTTTCCCCGAAATCAGCTAACAGCCCTTTAATCTCTGTTTCGCCAAGCTTCATTTTTAGCTCGGCATCAGGCGTATGCTCGACGATATGAGCAGCAGCTTCCATAACTTGATGCGTATCCAAACGTTCTTGAAGCTCACGCTTTTCACTTGTTGCCCACAGTTCCATGTCCGATTCAAACTGTTCAAGTTCTACGCTTTCTGCTTCAAACGTTTCGCTGACGTGTTCACGCACCATATCCATCACTTGTGTTTTCATAATCTCAGGCATCGGCTCGTTGTAGTCAATGAATTTTAAGAAGTCTTCAAAATAACGGGCGTGAGATGCTTGGTGGATGACAAGTTCACTTTCTTCGACCATTCCTTCTTCAGGCATGTAGGGGTATTGAATAGATTTCATGTTTTTAGTAGTAATTGCCATTTCTACGTGACGAATAAGGGTTGATTCATCTGAAATTGAAGCCACTTTTGGTTCGAAGTCACATTTTAAAATAAACACAAAAGCATGATCAAAATATTTTCTTGGAACAGCGGATACAACTAAAAATGCTCCTCCTCGAACGGCTGCAGTATCAAGGTATGCATTGATAAACTGTTCGCTATTTTCTTCAAATTCTTCTTTGGTTGTGGCAAAACGAGTGCGGTGAAATAAATTATAATTAGGGTTTGAGTCGAGAGCGTGTCCTGGTTCAACTATAAAATACCCGAGCTTTGTAGGCACTTGTTCTGCTTTGGGGTGTCGTTCTACTTTACGCTTTACAATTTTTTTAAATTCACCGTCTAAAAAATCTTTAATCGAACTTTCTTCATATTCTTCCGTATCAAGCGTTTGAAAATGCTTATATTGTTTAGAGGCCTGTTCTTCTTTTCCTTCTACTTGTATTACGTAAAATGATAAAAAATTAATTTTAAAATCCATAGCAGTCACCTTGTTTCTTTTTAGTCAGTTACTTCAGTATAAGAAAGAGTCCGGTAAGCGTCAATGCCTGTTAGCTTTAGGGGAAGAAGATCTATTTATACAATTGATCTGCTGAGGAATAGTGTATAAAGCAAAGAATAAGAGAGGCAGGGGGCCTCTCTTATTTATACTGCTCCAACCGTTCAAAAAAGGTTTTGACAAACTTATAAAAAATTTTATCAGAAGGTGCTAAATCACGATTTCGAGGAATAATCATCCCGACTGTACGCTGAAGCTGCGGCGTATGAATAGGAAGTTTAGTCGTAAAACGAGGAGTCGTTTCAGACACTGTGCTTTCAGGAAGAAGCGTGACGCCGATTCCTGCGGATACAAGACCTTTAATCGCATCTAAATCTTCTCCTTCAGATGAAATATTGGGCATGAATCCTGCTTGTTTGCAAGCGTCAAAGGCCATTTTATGTAAAATGAATCCTTTTGGAAATAGCACAAAATCTTCATTTCTTAAATCCCGCAGCCGAATGTTATCCCGTTCAGCGAGCGGATGATGAGAAGGAACAAGGGCTAAAAGATTTTCAGTGAATAAAATATGCCCTTCTATACTCTGGTCCTCTACAGGTACAGGGCCTAAAAAAGCGATATTAATATCTCTTTTTTTAACCGATTCAATTAAAAATTTATACGAACCTTGTCTAAGATGAAAAGCAACATTTGGGTGTTCTTCTTTAAAGGCTGATATAATAGTAGGAAGAAGGTGACTGGCAAGGCTTGTTGGAAATCCGATTTTAATCGTTCCTCTTTCAGGATCCAGGTATTCATCAATTTGTTCTTTCGCATAGTCAATAGCTTTCATAGCCGTCTCCGTATGCTCAAGAAAGACTTTTCCTATTGCTGTTAACTTGACATTTCTTCCTTCGCGTTTGAATAAACTAACACCTAGCTCAGACTCCAGGTTCGCGATTTGACGGCTGATCGCTGATTGAGCTACATGCAGATATTCTGCCGCCTCAGATACGTGTTCTCTTTTTGCAACTTCCATAAAATAGCGTAATTGACGCAGTTCCATAGGCATCCTCCATCTATATATATCAAAATTAGATTAGTTTTATCTAAATTATATATTGTTTATATTGATTTGAAAACTTACAATGTAAACAGGTGATCTTAAAAAGATAAAGAAAACGAACGGGGGAGAAGAAGATGACATACAATCAAATGCCAAAAGCTCAAGGTCTCTACCGTCCTGAATTTGAGCACGATGCATGTGGAATCGGACTATACGCTCAATTGAAAGGCGTAGCGTCACATGATATCGTTAAAAAAGGACTAAATATGCTTTGCCAGCTTGACCATCGAGGCGGACAGGGAAGCGATCCGCTAACAGGAGATGGAGCTGGATTAATGGTACAAATTCCACACGCGTTCTTTAAAAAGACATGCGCTGAATTGAACTTGCCAGAAAAAGGTCGTTATGGAGTTGGAATGATCTTTTTCTCAAATAATGAAGACGAGCGTCGAGAAATCGAAGCTTATATTAATAAATTAATTGAAGAAGAGGGACAAACGTTACTAGGTTGGAGAACTGTACCTGTAAATGTCGGAAAAATCGGAAAAGTCGCAAAAGAAAGCTGTCCGTACGTACGACAAGTATTTATTGGGGCAAATGACAGTATTCAAGATGACTTAGCGTTTGAACGCAAGCTATATGTTATTCGTAAGCAAGCGGAAAATTGGGCGCAGGCGCGTCAAAACCGTTTTTATTTTACGAGTCTTTCAAGTAGAACAATTGTGTACAAAGGGTTATTAACGCCTGAGCAAGTTGATGCTTTTTATCTTGACCTACAAGATGAAGACTTTACTTCAGCGTTTGCTTTAGTGCATTCTCGCTTTAGCACAAACACGTTCCCAAGCTGGGAAAGAGCACATCCAAACCGTTATTTAATTCATAACGGTGAAATCAATACGCTTCGCGGTAATCAAAACTGGATGAGAGCACGTGAACAGCAGTTTGTTTCGGACGCATTCGGTAAGGATTTGCCGAAGGTTCTTCCAATTTTAGATGCTGAAGGAAGCGACTCATCCATGTTAGATAATGCGCTAGAGTTCTTTGTATTGGCCGGCCGCAAGCCAGCGCATGCAGCGATGATGCTTATTCCAGAGCCTTGGTCTGAGAATCCGCACATGTCAAAAGAAAAACGTGCTTTCTATGAGTATCATAGCGCATTAATGGAGCCATGGGATGGTCCGACTGCTATTTCGTTTACGGATGGAAAGCAAATCGGTGCTATTCTAGACCGTAACGGTTTACGTCCAGCTCGCTATTATGTTACAAAAGATGATTACATCATACTTTCATCAGAAGTAGGCGTCATTGATGTTGAAGATGAAAATGTATTATATAAAGATCGTTTAAGCCCAGGTAAAATGCTTCTAATCGATTTAGAGGAGGGCCGAATTATTTCAGACGAAGAAATTAAATCTGAAATGGCACAGGCTGAGCCTTATCAAGAGTGGTTAGATGAACAGCTGGTAACGTTGCCAGAAGTGCAAGAAGAAAAATCTGAATACTTCGATGATTTGGTCATTCGCCAGAAGTCATTTGGCTACACGTATGAAGATATTCATAAATATTTAGTTCCAGTTATTACAGAAGGAAAAGATCCGCTTGGTTCAATGGGGAACGATACTCCATTAGCCGTGTTGTCTGATCGTCCTCAATCGCTGTTCAATTACTTTAAGCAGCTATTTGCTCAAGTAACGAATCCACCGATTGATGCTATTCGTGAACAGTTGGTTACATCGACAATGACATTGCTTGGTGCAGAAGGGAATCTACTGCATCCAACCAAAGAAAACATTCATCGAATTCAGCTTGAGACGCCGGTTTTAACAAACGATCAAACTGATCAGCTGAAGTCTGCCATTCATCCAGATTTCAAAAGTGCCGTTATATCTGCTGTATTTACAAATGATTTAAAAGCAGATCTTGATCGCGTATTTGCTGAAGCTGAAGCGGCAATTAACGCAGGTGCTAGCATTCTTGTTCTGACAGACCGTGAAGCGGGAGCTCAATCCGTAGCTATTCCAGCTTTATTAGCGGTCAGCGGGCTGCACCAGCACCTAGTGCGAAAAGGAAACCGTACAAAGGCGAGCATTGTAGTGGAAACGGGAGAAGCGCGTGAAGTGCATCATTTTGCAGCGCTGATTGGTTACGGCGCAGACGCAATTAATCCATATCTTACTTTTGCAACATATCAAAATGAAATTAACGCAGGTACGTTGAACGTATCGTATGATTATGCTGTTGAGAAATATGTAAAAGCCGTTACTGAAGGTGTCGTAAAAGTAATGTCTAAAATGGGTATTTCAACGGTGCAAAGTTATCGGGGCGCACAAATTTTTGAAGCAGTTGGAATCAGTGCAGAGGTTATCGAGCAATATTTTACAGGTACTGCCTCGCAGCTTGGCGGTATCGGTTTAGATGTTATTGCAAAAGAAGCAAAAACGCGTCATGACAATGCTTATGTTGAAACAATTGAGCAAACGTTAGAATCAGGAAGTGACTTCCAGTGGAGACACACGGGCGAGCATCATGCGTTTAATCCAAAAACAATTCACACGCTGCAGTGGGCTTGCCGTAAGGGAGATTACAGCTTATTTAAAAAATTCTCTGAATCGGCTAATGAAGAACGCATCGGTTTCTTGCGCAATCTGTTCTCGTTTAATGGATCGCGTTCATCTATCTCCATTGATGAAGTAGAATCAGTTGATTCGATTGTAAAACGTTTTAAATCAGGTGCTATGTCGTTTGGATCTTTAAGTCAAGAAGCTCATGAAACATTAGCGATTGCGATGAACCGTTTAGGGGCACGCAGCAACAGTGGAGAAGGTGGCGAGCATCCTAGCCGCTACACTCTGGATGAGAATGGAGATAATCGCCGCAGTGCGATTAAACAAATCGCTTCTGGGCGTTTTGGGGTGAAAAGTCACTACCTTGTGAATGCGGATGAGCTTCAAATTAAAATGGCACAAGGTGCAAAACCTGGAGAAGGCGGTCAGCTTCCAGGAAACAAAGTATATCCATGGGTGGCAGATGTGCGTGGATCAACGCCAGGAGTAGGCTTAATTTCACCTCCTCCACACCACGATATTTATTCGATTGAAGATTTAGCGCAGCTTATTCATGACTTGAAAAATATAAACCGTGATGCACGAATCAGCGTCAAGCTCGTTTCAAAAGCAGGTGTAGGAACGATTGCTGCCGGAGTAGCAAAAGGAGTAGCGGATGTTATTGTCATTAGCGGTTACGACGGAGGTACGGGAGCATCTCCAAAAACAAGTATTAAACATACTGGACTACCGTGGGAACTTGGCTTATCAGAAGCTCATCAAACGCTTATGTTAAACGGTCTTCGTGAAAAAGTAGTGCTTGAAACAGACGGGAAATTAATGACGGGTAAAGATGTAGTCATGGCAGCACTTCTAGGAGCAGAAGAGTTTGGTTTTGCTACGGCGCCTTTAATTGTTTTAGGCTGTATCATGATGCGTGCGTGTCACTTAGATACATGCCCAGTTGGAGTGGCAACGCAAAATCCAGAGCTTCGTAAAAAGTTCCTGGGAGAAGCGGACCACATCGTTAACTATATGAAATTTGTTGCACAAGAAGTGCGCGAAATTATGGCTGAACTTGGATTTAAAACAGTGGATGAAATGGTTGGACGCACAGACGTATTAAGCGTTAGCGAACGTGCAAAAAATCACTGGAAGGCTCAGCACTTAGACTTAACAACTCTTTTATATCAAGCTGAAGGTGTACGTACCTTTAAAACACCTCAAAATCATAAAATTGACGAATCTCTTGATATGCAAAAGATTTTGCCTGCGGTACAGCAAGCAATCGAGCATAAGTATCAAGTCGAGTTAGAACTTCCAATTTCTAATATTAACCGTGTAGCTGGAACAATTGTGGGAAGTGAAGTTACAAAACGTTACGGTGAGAAAGGTTTGCCAGAAGATACGATTACTCTTCGATTCACTGGCTCTGCAGGACAAAGTTTTGGTGCGTTTGTTCCAAAAGGAATGTCTATGTATCTAACTGGAGATGCAAATGATTATATCGGAAAAGGTTTATCAGGAGGTAAAATCATTGTTGCTCCACCTAAGGAAACAACAGCTGTGTCAGGTGAGAATGTTATCGTCGGGAACGTTGCATTTTACGGTGCAACAAGCGGTGAAGCCTATGTTAGCGGGCTAGCAGGGGAACGTTTTGCAGTTCGTAACAGCGGTGTGAACGTAGTGGTTGAAGGAATTGGCGATCATGGCTGTGAATATATGACTGGCGGACGTGTTGTCGTATTAGGCGATGTAGGTAAAAACTTTGGTGCAGGAATGTCAGGCGGTATTGCTTACGTATTTGCTGATGATCAAGAAGCATTCAAAAACCTTTGCAATAAAGACATGATTGGGTTTGAGGGCTTAAAAGGCGAAGAAGCAGAAGAAGTAAAAGAGATGGTTTCAAATCATCTGAAATATACGAACAGTCATAAAGCAGCATTTGTCTTGGAAAATTGGGAACAATCACTTTCAAAATTTGTAAAAGTGATTCCGAATGATTATAAACGCATGATGAATCGCATTGAAGAGCAAAAAGCAGCTGGACTAACGGAAGAAGAAGCAGCTATGAGTGCGTTTGAGGAAAATGCAAAACAAGAAAAGAAAGCATCGGCAAAACAACAAGAAGCGGTAGCTCAGTAAGAAAGGGGAGAGTACGATGGGAAAACCAACAGGATTTATGGAAATCAAACGTGAAAAAGGGAAGGAACGTGACCCGTTAAAACGTTTAGGTGATTGGAAAGAGTATGCTGCTCCTTTATCTGATGAAGCGCTAAGCCGTCAAGGGGCACGATGTATGGATTGTGGCACACCTTTTTGCCACATGGGAATGGATATTAATGCTTTTACTTCTGGATGTCCAATCTATAACTTAATTCCAGAGTGGAATGATTTAGTTTATAAAGGACGCTGGAAAGAAGCTTTAGAGCGTTTAATGAAAACGAACAACTTCCCGGAGTTTACAGGACGAGTTTGTCCTGCTCCGTGTGAAGGTTCCTGTACGCTTGCTATTTCAGATCCAGCGGTTTCGATTAAGAATATCGAACGCGCTATTATTGATAAAGGCTTTGAGAATGGGTGGATTACTCCGCGTATTCCGGAGAAGAGAACAGGCAAAAAAATTGCTGTTATTGGCTCTGGGCCAGCAGGCTTAGCAAGCGCAGATCAGCTGAACCAAGCGGGTCATTCAGTAACGGTATATGAAAGAGCAGATCGTGCTGGCGGTTTATTAACATATGGAATCCCAAATATGAAGCTAGATAAAGAAGTAGTGGAAAGACGTGTTCGCTTATTGACGCAAGAAGGTATTGATTTTATAACGAATACGGAAGTTGGAAAAGACATTACTGCTGAAGAGTTAAAAGAACAATATGATGCTGTAATTTTGTGTACAGGAGCTCAGAAGCAAAGAGATCTAGTATTAGAAGGTCGTGAAGCAAAAGGAGTTCACTTTGCAATGGACTACTTAACAACTTCAACAAAAAGCCTTTTAGACTCTAACTTCAAAGATGGTCAATTTATTGATGCTGAAGGAAAAGACGTTATTGTTATTGGAGGCGGAGACACGGGAGCTGACTGTGTAGCTACTGCTCTTCGTCAAAAATGCCGCAGCGTTGTTCAGTTTGGTAAACATCCTCAGCTTCCTGCTGAGCGTACGGCAGATAATATGTGGCCTGAATATCCACATGTATTTAATCTTGAATATGCTTATGAAGAAGCACAGGCAAAATTTGGGGACGATCCACGTGAATACTCAATTCAAACGAAAAAAATCGTGGCAGATGAGCAAGGCAATCTAAAGGAACTTCATACAGTTCAAATGGAAAAAGTAAAAGGGGAAAATGGACAGTACATCTTTACCGAAATTCCAGGAACAGAAAAAGTATGGCCAGCTCAGCTTGTCTTTATTGCGATTGGGTTTGAAGGTCCAGAGCATCCGGTTCTATCAGCGTTTGGTGTTGAAACGAAAAATCGTCGCGTAGATGCAGCGTATGGAAATTACAAAACAAATGTTGAAGGTGTTTTTGCTGCTGGTGACGCTCGTCGTGGGCAAAGTTTAATCGTATGGGCTATTCATGAAGGTCGTGAAGTAGCTAAACAAGTTGATAGCCATCTAATGGGAGCAACTGTATTACCATAACAAAAAACCGTCACAATTGTGGCGGTTTTTTGTTTATCTAGGATTTGATACTTCATTTCCTCTACGTAAATTTTCAAATGAAACGGTTAAAATCGTGTTGGTAATTCGAACTTGTGAAGCGGGGGAAACGCTGTATAAGTTAAAAAGTTCAAATATCCAGGGGTCACGTTTTTTCAGCTGTCGCGCGGCTTTTTCGACGCGTTCGTTAATAGATCCGCTGTAACTGTTATAGTTATCATCAACAAATCTTACAATGGAACGAAATAAGTATTCTGTTAGTTTGCTATCCATCCCGCCTCGTTGAGCATCTCTGTAGATAGACTGATACTGGCGTTTTAAAATTTTCATCACTCTGTCTACATCGCGTGTAGATCTAACTTCCTCTTCCTCATGCAGGATATAAGAAAATAAGTCTTCATTGTATCTATAAGGTTCTAAATAATTTTCATTCGTAGTAGGAACCACTGGATGGTAATAGCGCGGCATATAGGGGTAAACCCATTGACTGTACATGAAACATTCACACCTTCCTCGTTCATTTCCCATTAGTTTATGCACGAGCGTGCTAGCTGCTGCATGTTTGTTTTAAATAAAATTTAGGAGTTTGATAATAGGACCACCCTCTAAATTCTTGATAAGTCGATATAAAATAAATGTAAATGGGTGTATTTAGCAAGTCGGGATAATGTTGAAAAAACGCTTGGTCTCCGTAAAACATTGCTTCTAAAGCAAGGGGGAGTTCACGACGGAAAATTTGATAACGAAGCTGCGCTTGCTCGCGGCTGAACTCGCCTCCGCTAACAAAAACTTCGCCTTGAATAACTGCTTGTCGGTCTGTTACGTGAAGCGCAGCTAGTACTTCATCACGCATATTTTTATCTATCGCCTTGTTGTTATATGAGCATCCGATGCTTAAAAAAAGCTGACCGGTTGTATCAGAATGAGTAAGAGTATATTTTCTTCCGGAAACCGGATAGGAGGAAGTAGCAGGGGGAATAAGAGTCGTAGAAAGTTTTGAAGAATTAAACGAACTCATAGTCATTGACACTCCTTTTTTTGAATAAATTTCAATATTATACGGCGCTATGGGCTCAGTTGTGATAAATGTCTACTTTCTTTCTGTAAGAAAGGCGTTTTGGTGTACTTTTTGAGAAATGGATGGTAATATTTAACTAAAATTATGCGTGTACAGTCCCCAAGAGTGTCTTCAAAAGCAAATGTGAATGGAGGTTATCACTTGAATATCACAACGTTTGACGGTAGGTATGGAAACTGGCTAACGACTAAAAACCCTCTTCAATTTCAAGCAGCGACTGCCTATGGGAACATTGGGCTGGCTCCTATCTATTGGGGAACAAAAGAAGAAAAAAATGGATGGTATTACATGTATCAGCCTGAAGAAATAACGGGTGTTCAAGTAGAAGGTGAAGTTGATGGTGGTAAGTTTCTCATTCGAATTCCTGATGACTGGAATGGAAAGTTAGTTATGTCAGGAGTTCCAGCTACCAGGGATGAGAAATCAACGGATTTACTGTTCAGCGACTATGTGTTGGCAAAAGGGTTTGCGTTTGCTGCTTCTGATAAAGGAACTCAGGGAGAAGAAGTGCGAGATGATCCATTTGCTAAAGCAAAGAACGCTCTAGTCAAAGAAGAAGACTCCATTAGAAAATGGCATATTCAATACCGAGAAGTGACAAAAATAGCTCAGAGATTTTTGTTTGAAAATTATCGTCACAAACTTCAAAAAGAAGTGACAGAATATTTTGATATAAAAACGTATGCGTTAGGTATTTCTAACGGGGGTTATGTTGTTCGTTATGCTTTAGAAAACGATGGAAAAAATGGAGAGCCTCAGCTTTTTAATGGGGGTGTTGAATGGGAAGGGGTTATGTGGCGAGCTGATCACGATAACTTAATTACTTCCTTAACACCTGTTGTAAATCATGCCGAAGAAGCACTGTACACGGTAGGTGAATCGCAAAAAGAAGCTTTGCACCGTTTGTATCAGGCAGGGTTGCCAAAAGGATCTGAGTTTTTATGGCCATATCATGACCAGTATTATTGGTTTTTAACGCTTAATATATATAGAGATGAGTTTGACAGTCAAGCACCTGGAAGCATTCCATGGCAAAAATACTTGACGCTTTTTGAAAATGGAGTTAGAGATCGTTCGTTAGATTCTATTTTTGAAAAGTATGATTATCAAGAAAGACCCCAAGATGTAAAGCGAAGAGTTCGTGAAATTGAAAATACAGGTGATATTTCCGTTCCGTTGATAAGCATTACAGGGTCGTTAGATGCTCTTATTTTTCCGGATATTCATGCTTATCCTTATGAACAACTGGTAAAAGATTCTGGTAAGCAGCACCTTCATCGTCACTATGTAGTTGAAAATGGAAACCACATTGATAGCTTAGTATGGAATCATCAAATTGACCCAGATCGAAAGCTTCAGCCTCTCCTGCCTTATGTGTATCAAGGATTTGAATTGCTATGTGATTGGGTGGAGAATTTTGAAGAACCTCCGAAAAATAAGAAAATAAGTGCGCCTCTCAAGGAAATGCATGTAAAGGATCTAAAAACAGAGGAAGACGTGCTGCCGTTGACTACAAAGAAAAGCATATCAACAGAAAAATAAATCGCCGAAAACCGTGCCGAAGGTGCGGTTTTTAATTTGGAAAAGCAACGTTTGAATAAAAACAGCTTTGGTGAATACAAAATATTATAGTACGATAAGAATGGAATATACGTTATTTGTTATTTATTTTCATCTATTTAAAATAAAAATAATAAAAACATTGAACAAAACCGAACTTTTGTGTTAGATTAATAACTATAATTCGTACATTTATTAAATGGCTACAGTTGAAAGGAGCAAAAAACATCATGACAGCGAAAGTAATTAAAGGAAAAGAAGTAGCGCAAGAACTGCGCGCCGCATTAAAAGAAGAGGTAGCTCAATTAAAAACAAAAGGTATCGTTCCTGGTTTAACCGTGATTTTAGTAGGAGAAAATCCTGCTTCGCAATCATATGTAAGAGCGAAAGCAAAGGCTTGTGAAGAAATCGGTGTTGCATCTGAAATTATCAAACGTGACGTAACGATTACTGAAGAAGAGCTTTTAAACGAAATCCATCACTTGAATGGAAATCCATCTGTTCATGGTATTCTTATTCAACTTCCATTACCAAAACATATTGATGAAAAGGCAGTATTAAATGCTGTATCTCCTAAAAAAGATGTAGATGGCTTCCACCCAGTAAGCGTAGGGAATATGGTTATTGGCGATGAGTGCTATTTACCATGTACACCACATGGTATCGTTGAGTTAATTAAACGTTCAGGTGAAGAAATTTCAGGTAAACATGCGGTAGTAATTGGACGAAGCAATATTGTTGGTAAACCAGTATCCATGCTGTTACTTCAAGAAAGTGCAACGGTAACAATTGCTCACTCTCGCACAAAAGATTTATCTGCTTTAACAAAACAAGCTGATATTCTTGTGTCAGCTGTAGGACAACCTAGACTTATCAAAGCAGATGATATTAAGCCGGGTGCCATTGTAATTGATGTAGGTAACACAATGGAAAATGGTAAACTCGTTGGTGATGTTGATTACGAAGCGGCTTTAGAAGTTGCAGGTTATATTACACCAGTACCAGGCGGAGTTGGTCCGATGACCATCACAATGTTATTAAAAAATACGGTAGACGCTGCTAAAACAATTAACAACGTAAAATAATAAGAAGTTAAAAAGAGGCTGAGACAAAGGTATTTTCGTTGAAGGAAGATCCGAACGAGTTTGATTCTTGATGGAGAATCAAACTCGTTCGGATTTTTTCATTGATAGAGTCAACATAGGTTTCATGTATGGAGGTGCTTCTAGCTGTTGATTGGAGGGCAAGGCGAAGATTTCCGCGGAAAGCGAAATCTTGCACGGAAATTAATAGCGGTATCAAAAGCGATCCATACTAGAGCATTTATCCAGTTTGTTCGTCTTTAGGTTGGAGTGATTTCGTTATGTCTGAATCTTTTTTTGCTTTAGTAATGGAATGAATGCTAAAAGAATAGAATGTAACAACCTGTATACAAAGAGGAGGAAGCGATGGTTACGTTACCTGCAACCGTATATTCTCAACAAATGGTGAAGAAAAAGTTAAACGTTTATTATCCAGTTGTACATTTGACTAATCAAGCTGTTCAGCACAGCATGAACAGTAAAATTTTGCAGCGCACGAATGAATTAATTCGTCAGCAGGGATATGGAGAAAATCCGGATACAGAAGAAACGGGTTACTATGAGTTGAAAACAAACGAGCGAAATGTGCTCAGCTTAACACTTGTCAATTTTGCTTATTCCGGGGGAGCGCACGGATTGACCGTGGTCGTTCCGTTAACGTTTAATGTGCTGACTGGAAAAACGTATCAACTCAAAGATCTATTTAAAAAAGACAGTAATTACGTGAGCATTCTTTCTAAAATAGTAGGAGAGCAAATAAAAGAGCGCGATATTATGGTTCTTGGAGAATATAAAGGAATTAAACCAGATCAAGATTTTTATATCGCCGATAAATCACTTGTGCTCTTTTATCAGCTGTATGACCTGGCTCCTTACGTATATGGAATTCCTCACTTTCCCATTTCTATCTATACTATTCAAGATATTATTGAAGATGAAAGTCCACTTGGACAAATGTTTGGATAAAGTTATAAAAAATTGCGGTGCGGTCGTACGTATCTTTTTAATTCGGCCGCTAACTGCTGACGAAGCGAGCGAACGCTAATTGCTTCAGCAATATCTTTTGCTACTGGAAATACCCCGACTTTAGTGATATGAACACGAAGATAACCCTCATACAAGCATCCTCGGTCCGCATGCTTGATTTTGGTGCGTACAACAGCTTCTATTTTATCGTTTTCATTGTGCAAAGGGTAAGAATCTGTAATATGAAAACGAAAAGAATATTCCTCCATCACCATCATCCTTTTTTCTATGATATGTACTAGCATACTATACAAATAGTGAATCAGAAAAAATAAATGTGTCAAAAAGACAAAGCGCAAAACAATCAAGGAAGCAGTTTCTTGCATGTAATGATCATTATTTGTGAACGATAACAGAAAAAGACAAAAAGCTGGAGTTGCGATGATAAAAATAGCATTCAAAGGATTACTTATTATTTTATCTTTATATATTCTGTATGTGGTTATAGCGGCGGTGGTTCTCTTTTATGTACCTTTAAAAACAGGAGAGGAAACGACCTCAATTAAACCGGGTAGCTTTTTTGGTCACAGTGAGTCTACGGACCGGGTGAGACTTCTCGAAGATGGATATGAGGCAGGAAGAGTTCGTATTCAAATGATTCAAGAAGCTGAGAAATCGATTGATATTGCATATTACTCAATAGGAAAAGGAGAGTCCACAGATTTAATTATGGCCGCTCTTTTTAAAGCAGCTGATCGAGGCGTCTATACTCGCGTTCTTTTAGATGGGATAGCTAACGGCTTACGAGGGAATCGAAGAGGCGTGCTCTACGCATTAGCTTCACATCCTAATATTGAAGTGAAGTATTATGAACCGTTTCAATTGTTTAAACCTTGGGCGTGGCAAAATCGTATGCATGACAAAATAATGATTGTAGACGGACAGCTAGGCATAATAGGGGGACGGAATATAGGGGACAAGTATTTGGCCAACAAGCCTCCTCCAGACTTCGTCTATGATCGTGATGTCTTTATTACAAACAGCAAACATAAACAAGATAGCGTCATCGTTCAAATGCAGAATTATATAAATGAATTATGGGCTCATCCTTACACTAAAAAAGCTTTTTATCATCTCACACAGTACCAGGTCGATCAGGGAAAGAGGATGAAAGCTTTGCTGCTGCAGCAATACGGTAAAGCTAAGCAAGTAGGAGAAACGTTTGCAACTCCTAAGATTAATTGGAATGCTTCCACCGTTTCTACAAAGTGTGTTTCTTTTATTCATAATCCAATTGAACGATTTAATAAAAGACCTTTTATGTGGAAAACGCTTATTAATCTGGCAGAAGGAGCTAACCGGTCTGTTCTTATTCAAAGCCCTTATGTTGTGCCAACTAATGCGATGAGCAAGTATACAGCCATAAAAAAGAAGCGAGACGTTCAATGGACGCTACTCACAAACTCAGTTACATCTACGCCCAATGTGTTAGCTTTTTCTGGGTATATAAGTATGCGGGATACGATTATGAAGACAGGTGTAAAGCTTTACGAATACCAAGGACCTTATTCGATCCATGCAAAATCCGTAATTTATGATCAAAGACTCAGTGCCGTAGGCTCTTTTAATTTAGATTCCCGTTCTACATTTTTGAATAATGAATCAATGGTCATTATCGATAGTCAAAAATTTGCAAAAGAATTAACGATGGCGATGGAAAACAAAATAGATAAAAGTATCCTTGTTGCCAACCATAAGCGATGGATTAAATCTCCCGACGTCCAAAGGAAAGAAGAACCTGTCATGAAGCGAACCTTCCTGTACGCCCTTGCAAAAGTAACAAGGTTTTTTAAGGAATTTATTTAAACAGTGGACAGTTTACACATCACGTAAATTATCCTCTTTTATTTATTGGGAAAAATCGGTAGTATAAACATAATAAATAAAAAGGGAGGAAGGTACGTGGAAGCCGCCGTTTTAATGAAACCAGATGCAGCTTATAAAAAGGCTTATATGAGCTTTTATCATGAATGGAAAGCAAGCGGAGAAAAAATGATTCCGTGGGTAATTGCTAAAGACCCTACTCACTTTGAAGAAATGATTCAAGAGTTAATAAATGCAGAAAAAGGTATTGGATTAAAAAAAGGATATGTACCCGATTCTACCTATTGGCTAATGCATAACGAAAGAGTAATAGGCGTAGTTAATATCCGTCATGCACTAAGTGAATTGCTTCGAAATAGCGGAGGGCATATAGGTTATGGTATTCGGCCAAGCGAAAGAAAAAAAGGGTATGCAAAGCTGCTATTAAAGTTATCTCTTCAAGAGATCAGAAAGCTAGGAGTTCAACGGGCATTAGTAGTGTGCGATGATTGGAACATCGCTTCTCGTCAAACTATTTTGGCAAACGGTGGTATACAAGACGAGGATTATATAGAAGAAAACGGAGCTGTTGTTCAGCGCTTTTGGATTCATACGGATAAAATAGTATAAAAAAGAGGTGAATTTTTAAATTCACCTCTTTTATGCTTAGTCATATTGTTTTAAAGCTAATTTCAGTCGCATATAGGTATACATAGCGTATGCCTGTCTTCCTTTCAAGCTGTATGGATTTGCTTTGGAGCAAAGACAGTTAAGAAATTGCTCATCACATGAGCGGCATGAACCGTAATCTTCATAGCATAAATCGTGGTATTTACAGCAGCAGTCTACATCATTTACTGGGCATCCTGGACCACTGCATCCGGGGCCGCACCATTTATAGCCGGGGAAAAGGCAGGGCGTGGCTTTCCTTTTGTTCGGAACAGACATAATCATACATCCTTTTCAATAGTCTCTTTACAGTAAATGCAAGAAACGGAAAAGAGACAGGGACAAACACCTTGCAGTAGCAGCCTAATTTTTTAGGGCTTTCTATTTAATCGATAAATGCGTCATTCATCCGCATTAATAGTTTGCCAAACAGCTCTTTTTCTTCACTGGACCATTTCTTCAACATACTATGATAGCGTTCAAGGCGCATTTGTTTATCACTTTGCAGCATTCGTTTTCCGCGTGCTGTGATATCAAATAGACTGACGCGTCCATCCGAAGGATCAGAGGAGCGGGAAATCAGCTGTTTATTTTCTAAAGCAGCAGCTTGTCTAGAAAGAGTTGAAATGTCGAGTTTAAATGCTTCAGCTAGTTCTTTTACACGAGCTGGTCCAAATTCATCTAACTGGCGTAATAATAAATACGCTGATCTTTCTAGGTTTCCTATTTTATTTTCGGAATTATCAAGATAGACGGCTCGTCTAATAAAGGTAGTAAGTTCATATTCAATCAATTCAATTGAATTCTTTTCTTGCATCATAATCGCTCCTTACAAAATCATTCATTGACAAAGAAATATATACTTGTATAATACAAATGTATATATAGTTGTATAGTACAAGTAAAAGTAGGTAAAGTAAAGTATGTTTATATAGTAAAATGTTAGACAACATGACAAAAGAAAGAGAGGAGGACAGCTGTTCTTTATCTATAGGACAGTGACCTATAATGAAAGTGATACGAATTATTCTACAAATTGCGATTCTTTATGCTTTTTCTATGATTGGCGAAGCTGTTCACCATATGCTGCACCTGCCTATTCCAGGAAGTATTATAGGCTTAATCTTAATGCTTATTTGCTTAATGTGCAAAATTGTTCCCATCAAAGTGATTGAAGACGGAGCGAGTTTCTTGTTATCTTTTTTACCGCTATTATTTATACCAGCTATGGCGGGTGTGATGAATTATCCTTCGCTTCTTTCAAGCAGCGGAGCGGTTTTGTTTTTAATTATTGTACTTAGTACGATTGTTACGATGGCCGCCGCAGGGATTGCCAGCCAACTTTTAGAAAAGAAAGCGAACAAACGAAAGGAGAAACAACAGTGCAAGAATTCTTTATCGCGGTCTTTATAATCGTAGCTACAGTTGCTTTGTACCTAGTCATGGCAAAAGTATATGTACGGTTCTCCTATCCAATTCTTATTCCAGTTTTAACTACAACCATATTCGTTATTCTTCTTTTGCTTACTTTTCATGTTTCCTATGATGAGTATATGATTGGAGGCAAATGGATTAATTCACTTCTAGGACCAGCCGTTGTCGCATTAGCGTATCCACTCTATAAACAGCGTGAGATGCTGGTGAAATACAGCGTTCCTATTATTGGAGGGGTATTTGTAGGGTTATTTGCAGGTATGATTAGCGGACTTGTGTTCGCTGAAGTATTCGGCATTGATCGAAGTCTGATTTTATCCATTATTCCTAAGTCCATTACTACTCCGGTTGCGATTCAAATTGCTACGGGATTAGGGGGCGTTCCATCCATGACCGTAGTATTTGTTATGATTGCAGGTTTTTCGGGAGTAATCCTTGGACCTTTACTTTTAAAGTGGATTCGTATTAAGAGTTCTTTAGGAAAAGGCATTGCCCTAGGCAGCGCTTCTCATGCCTTAGGAACTTCTAAAGCATTTGAATACGGTGAATTAACGGTATCGATGAGTTCAGTATCAATGACTTTAAGCGCTGTACTAGGCTCGGTTTTTGGGCCTATTGTTGTCTGGTTATTCCAAGTGTAAGGTGAGGTAAAAGAAAGTGAATATAAAAAAACAATCTTGTTCCAATTGGAACAGGATTGTTTTTTTATACGAAAGCATAAGTTTTATCCGCAGCAAATTTTAAGTTGTATGCCTCTTTTTCTGGTACTATAATAAGAAGAAAGAAAATTCATAAAATAACCGCTTTTTTGTTATTTTTAGGAAGGCTAGTCAATTGTCGGATGGGTAAGAAGGCTTAGTCAAGGTTATATACGCAGTAAAAATAGCAAAAAAGAGGAGCTGAGCGTATTTTATGAAAGAGGAGCTCGTGTATATAGGAAAAAAGATTATTGAACATAAATACAACTTGTCAGAAAAATTAGCAGAACGTTTAGATGCTACACATCCTTTAAGTACAGAGGAATTAAAAGAAAAGAAAATTTTGAAGTGGCGAGTGTCCATTATGGAGTATTTTGGAAGAGTACTATTTGAAGAGCAAGAGGCTGTACTTAAACTTGTTAAAGAGTGGGCGCTTGCTACCGGTAAATATGCGGTAGAAAAAAATATTCCTTTAGAAAAAGCGCTAGGTACCTTGCCAATCTATCGCAGTGTTATTTGGGATGTATTTACAAGAGAACTAGAGGAGCATCAGTTTGCCGCAATTACTATGCTGCACGTCAGTGAGCGAATCGATCCGCTTTTAGATACGGTAACATGTATTTTTGGTCAAATTTACGATGAGCATAATCGATATATGATGAATTTAGCTTATACGTCATTAGAAGAACTTTCAGTTCCGCTTGTACCCGTTACCAAAGGCATCGCTATTATGCCGATTATTGGGGAAATTGATACTCATCGCTCGCAGGTTATTATGGAGACCTGCTTGAAAAAAGGGACAAGTCTTCAATTAGCTTATCTTATTTTGGATATTTCAGGTGTTGTAATTATCGATACAATGGTCGCAGACAATCTTTTCAAAATTCATCAAGCTCTTAAATTGGTAGGAGTGGAAGCTATTATAACGGGAATACGACCGGAAATTGCCCAAACGGTAGTGAAATTAGGAATTAATTTTAATCAAATTAAAACAGAAGCTAATTTAGAAGCAGCGCTTTTAAAAATTGGATTTAGACGTTCTGAAGAACATAGACCCACGCACCTGTCATCACGTCGCATAAAATGACAGACTATGAACATGCAGGGACACCAGAATTAGAAATGCATTTTATACACGTAACTATTCCAATTCTTTTAAAACTCGCTGTGAAATACGAATTTCAGTGGATAGGAAGTAAGTGTATAGTAAAAAAGCGGATGTTAATCAACATCCGCTTTTTTACTTAATAAATGCGATATGCCATGGTAGCACAAAAGCATAAACGAGTAAGTATACCACTATTGAATAGATAAAAAACCAGCCGTTTAAATGCATATAGCCACTTTTAATCATTCCGTATTCTATGAGTAGTGAACCAGCGCAAAAGAGAAGTGATAAAACCCATTTATTTTTAGCTGTTAAGTAAGTCAAAAATAAAACGGAAAGGGAAGGTGGAATAAATGTATAGCTTAGAATATCTCCAAGTCCTGTAACTTTTGGATCTCCCAAATCAATCACGTTAAAAACACGTGTGATGATAACATCACAAAGCCATCCAACAAATCCAACTACGCTAAACGTGATATAAAAATCTCGCCAAGTTAGCTTTCGTTTAAATAAAACAAAGGCAAGAATAAATAAACATAAACTAGCGGTAATCGGAAACCACAAACCATGTGCAGATAAGTCTAAATGCTGAATTGCTTGCTCCAACATTGTTCACCTCAAAAGGAAGAGTTAGTGTTGAAGTTAGCCTATGTTATGGAAAGTATTTTATGCATTTTCTACGCGTTGCGTGTATATTCTTCTCGCAAGATTGAATATAACTTTAAGTCTTGATGAGCTCCCTTAATAAACATGGCTTTTCGAATCGTTCCTTCATAAGACATACCGATTTTTTTCATCACTTTCTCAGATGCAGCGTTTTCAATAAAGCACCTCGCCTGAATGCGGACTAAATCCATTTCTTCAAATCCAAACGCAATTACTTTTTCAGCTGCTTCCGTAACAAATCCCTTATTCCAATATGCTTCAGAAATCGCATAGCCAATTTCCGCAATGCGATGGGTAGGGTTCCAAGTGACAAAGTCAATGGTGCCAATACATTTTTTCAAGGCTTTGATTTCCATAGCCCAAGGAGAAATGGATTGGTTGCTGTACTGTTTTAAAACGAAGGAAACAAACTCTTTTGTATCTTGAAGCTTTCGGTGCTTTTCCCAATTTACATATCTGCTTACCTTTTCATTTGAGGCATATTCAAACATGTCACGCACATCTTTTTTGGTAACTTTCCGCAAGCGGAGTCTTTCTGTTTCTAGTGTGGGTAAATTTCCGTATATATCTTTTACTTGAATCATAAAGTTGTCTCCTTTCTCAGCAAGAAGTGGATGAAGTGTTGATAATAATGTTTCATAGAAGCTGCAGCATTCCAAGAATACGCTTTCTATTTCATGTGCTTGATTCTTTAATTGTAAAATATTTCATTAGTGAGCGTAAGAGGTCAAATGGATTTTTAAAAAATAAAAATTATTTTTGCTGTTCATAATCAGTTCACAGATGCTTGTTAGACTAAAGTCAGAAATTACGAAGGAGTGAAATGAAACACATGAACAGTGAAGTGAAAGAAGAACGAACTTCAAATAAAAAAAGAATAGACTTATTTTTAGTTCCAATCGTTTTAATTGCAGCGTTTTTGAACTTATTTAAAATTTGGACAGATGAATACGCCAACGCTTATTACACGGCAGCTGTCAAAAGTATGCTTCAAAGTTTTCATAATTTCTTTTACGCATCTTTTGATCCAGGAGGCTACGTAACGATTGATAAGCCGCCGGTTGTGTTTTGGATTCAGACAATTAGCGCCAAAATATTTGGATTTCACGGGTGGAGCGTCATTTTACCGCAAGCCTTAGCGGGCATCGGTTCAGTCCTTTTACTATACGTACTCATAAAACGTACGTTTGGCGTATGGGCTGGGAGGTTTGCTGCTCTTGCCATGGCCCTGACGCCAATCGTACCGGCGGTAAGCCGAACAAATAATATCGATAGTATGCTTGTATTTACATTATTATTAGCAACATGGATGTTGTTTCGTGCTGTGCGTACGGTTAAATTTGGCTGGGTGTTAGCGGCTTTTGCGATGATTGGTGTTGCATTTAACATGAAAATGCTTCAAGCATACATGGTTTTACCAGCATTTTATGTTTTCTATGTAGTGGCAACCAAAATCACGTGGAAAAAGAAAATTGCTTTCTTAACAACAGCAACTGCACTGATGCTTGCCGTTTCTGTCTCATGGGCAGTTGTAGTAGATTCAACTTCTGCTGATAAGCGACCTTATATGGGAAGCAGTCAAACAAATTCAGTTCTAGAGCTTGCTTTTGGATATAACGGTATCAATCGTTTAACTGGAAATACAAGCGTGACGGGAAGCAGTCATAAACAGCCTGCTCAAACTGAGCAGCAAACAGCAAGCAGTGAAACAAAACAAAATAGTAATTCAAGTGCTGATTCTTCACAAAGCTCAAATCAAAGAAAGAGCAGCTTTTCTCAAAAGATGCAGGCTCCAGGCGGAGGGAATCAAAACGGAATGTTTAACACGGGGAATCCTGGTCCCTTCCGACTATTCCAAAAAGGTTTATCAGATCAAATCAGCTGGTTATTACCATTTGTAATCTTTTCAATCGTGGGTTTATTTGCCGGAGTAAAATTTAAAGGGCCTTACACGGCAAAACAAAAAGAAAGTTTATTTTGGTTAGCGTGGCTGCTACCAGTAGCGGTCTTCTTTAGTATCGCAGGATTTTTCCATCAGTATTATTTAATTATGCTGGCACCTCCAATCGCTGCATTTGCCGGAGCGGGAGCAGTAGCTTTATGGAGCATGTACAAACAGCATAATGACTGGAAATCATGGCTGCTACCAGGTGGTATTTTAACGACAGCAGCACTTCAAGTATATATTATGTCTCCTTATGTCAGCTCAATCGGCGTAGCGCCAATTGCAGGTGTAGGAGCACTGGGCGTCATTTTAGCTCTTGTTTTAGCTATTCGTAAACAGCGTAAAAATTCGTTGACGAACTACCTAGGAGCCGCAGCGATGGTTGTCTTACTTGCGATGCCGGCGTACTGGGCGATGACACCAATTATTTATGGTGGAAATAGCATGCTTCCATCAGCAGGTCCTGATTCTTCAAGCGGTATGGGAGGACCTCCAAGCACAGCTACAAATAGCAAACAGTCTGGCTTTAACGGCATGCAACCTCCAGGAATCTCTAGCGGCAATTCATCATCGAACAATCAAATGCAGCCGCCAAGCGGTTCATCGAACGGCGGTCAAATGCCGGGCGGTTCGTCCAATAATGGTCAAATGCAGCCGCCAAGCGGTTCTTCAAACAGTGGTCAAATGCAAATGCCAGGCGGTTCATCCAATAATAGTCAAATGCCAAATAGCTTTTCAAGCAAATCATCATCTTCAAAACGAAAAAGTGGAGGGATGAACGCAGAAGTAAACCAAAAGCTACTAAACTATTTAACAAAAAATAATACAGGTGAAAAATATTTATTTGCCACAACGGATTCAACTTCAGCTGCGCCTTACATTATCAAAACGGGCAAGCCAGTAATGGCAATGGGTGGATTTAGCGGTTCAGATCCAATTTTAACGGTAAGTAAATTAAAAGCCATGATTAAAAAAGGTGAAGTGAAATATTTCTACTTGTCTGGAATGGGCAAGGGAGGTCAATCTGACGTTATCACGTGGATTAAAGAAAATAGTAAGGAGATTCCTTCTTCCAAGTGGCAGTCTACTTCATCAAGTGCTCAGCAAGGGCCATCTGGAAACGGAACACTATACGAAATAACGCTTAAATAAGGAGGGCATGAACATGAGTTCCATTGTTAAATATTCTATTGTTGTTCCTGTCTACAACGAAGAAGAAGTGATTCATGAAACCTACCGCCGTCTCACAGAAGTGATGCGTTCAACGAAAGAAGCTTACGAGCTTCTTTTCGTGAACGACGGCAGTAAAGATCGAACAGCAGAAATCATTAAAGAGTACAGTGAGCAAGACCCAGCGGTTGTTTTATTAGATTTTGCCCGTAACTTTGGTCATCAAATTGCTATTACAGCTGGTATGGATTATGCAAGAGGAGAGGCGGTCGTTGTGATTGATGCTGATTTGCAAGATCCGCCCGAATTGATTTTAGAGATGATTGAAAAATGGAAGCAAGGGTTTGACGTTGTATATGCTAAGCGTACAAAGCGAAAAGGAGAAACATACTTTAAAAAACAAACGGCTGCTATGTTTTATCGCTTCTTACGTGCGATGACCGATATTGATATTCCGCTTGATACAGGGGATTTCCGTTTGCTAGATCGCAAAGTGTGCGATCAAATGAATAGCATTCAAGAAAAAAATCGCTTTGTTCGCGGATTAGTAAGCTGGGTTGGCTTTAAGCAAATAGCAGTAGAATATGAGCGAGACGAGCGTTTGGCCGGGGAGTCGAAATACCCTTTGAAAAAGATGCTGAAGCTTTCAATGGATGGCATTACATCTTTTTCCTATAAACCGCTAAAGCTAGCTAGCTATGCTGGTGTAACTCTATCTGGTATCGGTTTTATTTATCTTTTAGTGGTGATGTATTTGAAGTTATTTACAGACAGCACCATCACCGGGTGGTCGTCATTAATTGTCATTCAGCTATTCTTTAGCGGCATCATTTTAATTATTCTTGGGATGATTGGAGAATATATTGGCCGCATCTACGATGAAACAAAAAATCGTCCACTCTATATCGTCCGTGAAAAGTATCAGCTTGAAACACGCGAGGAAGTATCACTTCGTGACTAACAAATGGATATCTTTTATTAAATTTGCGTTAGTAGGAGTTGTAAATACACTGATTGATTTTGTAGTATACGCACTTTTAACAACAATCGGTGTTAACTACATACTAGCGCAGTGGATTTCATACAGTGTGGGCATTTTAAACAGTTATGTCATGAATCGCAAATGGACGTTTGAGAGAAAAGAAAAAAGCAGTAAGCGTGAAGTGATTTCATTTGTGATCGTAAATTTGATCACTTTATCCCTAACATCATTTCTGTTGACTGTTCTATATAATAAATGGGGTATACCGCTGCTAATCAGTAAACTTTTAATTACAATCGCAAGTGTCGGTATCAACTTTATTGGTACTAAATTATTTGTATTTACTACTAAAAAAGAAAGAGGGATTCATATATGACGATAAAAAAAGCAGTTATTCCAGTAGGCGGTTTAGGAACTCGATTTTTGCCAGCGACAAAAGCGCAGCCGAAAGAAATGCTGCCAATTGTCGATAAGCCTGCTGTACAATATATTGTAGAAGAAGCTGTGAAATCAGGCATTGAAAGTATTATTTTTATTACAGGACGAAACAAAAAATCAATTGAAGACCATTTTGATAAATCAATTGAGTTAGAGCAAATGCTTGAAGAAAAACACAAGTTTGACATGTTAAAAGAAGTACAAACGATCTCATCAATGGCCAGCATTCACTATATTCGTCAAAAAGAGCCGTTAGGACTCGGTCATGCTATTCTTTGTGCCGAGCAGTTTATTGGAGATGAGCCGTTTGCCGTTCTTCTTGGAGATGATATTATGACTTCTGAAGAACCTGCGCTCAAACAGATGATCCAAGCGTATGAAACGACTAATCAATCAGTTATCGGAGTTCAAAAAGTGGATGTTGAAGAGGTATCGAAATACGGAATCATTCAGCCAAAAAATAAATCCGGCAGCCTTCATGAAGTGAGTGACTTGATCGAAAAACCATCGATAGAACAAGCTCCGTCAACTATTGCCGTTATGGGCCGCTACATTTTAAACCCTTCTATTTTTTCTTATCTAAAAACCATTGAAAGAGGGGTAGGAAATGAATTACAATTAACAGATGCACTGCGTGTAGTATGTGAAAAAGAGCGGCTGTTTGCTCTTGAACTGGAAGGACAGCGCTTTGACATTGGAGATAAGATAGGCTATATGAAAGCAATGGTAGAAGTGGCGTTAAAGCGTAAAGATTTACGTCAAACGTTTTTATCGTATTTGGAAGGAATTGTAGAAAAAGAACGAGCAAACAACTTCAGCTAATAAGAGTTAATCAGTTTGTTCATATTCAGTTCATATTTGAAGTATAAAATCATTGTATGATCTTATGTGGCTCTCTGTTTACTATAAACAGAGAGCTTACTGTGCGTAAAAGCTGGACAAACTTAGGAATAGGGAGAGACATGTATGATTCAAATATTAGTTGCAGATGATGATCAACATATTCGAGAGCTGATATCATTATATTTAGAAAATCAAGGATTTAAAATTATAAAAGCAGCAGATGGTGAAGAAGCGTGGGCGAAAATGGAAGAGTTTCGAATTGATCTAGCGGTCGTTGATATCATGATGCCATTTAAAGACGGATGGGAACTAACAAAGGAAATTAAGGAGTATTTTGATATACCGGTTTTAATGGTAACAGCTAGAGGCGAATCGCATGATAAGCTAAAAGGATTTGATATCGGAACAGACGACTATGTCGTGAAACCTTTTGATCCTCAGGAAATGGTTGCTCGTGTAAAGGCTCTTTTACGCAGGTATCGAGTAGAAGCTAACAATGTAATCTATATGGGGAATATAAAACTAGACCGTACCAAATTAGAGATGAGTGCAGGAGAAACAAGCGAACAGCTGCCGTTAAAAGAGTTTGAATTACTGTTCACGTTAGTTAGTTCTCCAGGAAAGATTTTTACTCGTGATCAGCTTATTCAATTAATTTGGGGATATGATTATGAAGGCGATGAGCGCACGGTAGACGTTCACATAAAACGTCTGCGAGAGAGGCTTAATCATATGAAAAACGTCGGTATGGAAATCAAAACAATTCGCGGACTAGGCTATAGAGCAGAAGGGTGTTAACGTGAAATCAATTTATGTAAAGCTGGTTCTGTCGTTCATCATTACAATTTTATTGAGCGTTGTGATTACCGTTGTCGTCACGACATTTCTTAGCAAGCAGAAGCTCGAAATGCGATTAGGTCAGGATATGGTGAAGATGGGAGAAGATTTTATCGATTTGTACGGAGCAGAAGACTCCGACAAAGCTGCAAGGTTTTTATCTAATTCATCATTCATTCATTTTTCGTTTATTATTATTGATGATCAGCATGAAGAAAAAGTATTAGGACAGCCAGGACCGCCTATTCCAATTACACCGCAAGAAGTAGATCAAGTATTAGACGGGAAGCGTTATTCTAATTTAAACGAGGAGAAAGGTGATCGTCCACAGCCAAACGTAGTGGGTCTTCCTTTTAAAGAAAATGGACGGTCGTATGCTCTATTTATTCAGTCACATCCACAGCGGCAATTTTCAGTTATTCAAGATGTTCAAAATATCCAGCTTATTACAATTTTATTAGTAGGTATTGTATTATTTGCATATGTTTCAACGATTATTATTAAACCGATTAAGCGTCTCAGTACAGCGATGAAAGTTGTCGGACAAGGCGAATACAATGTGCAAGTCGAGCACGCGACAAATGATGAAATTGGTTTGTTAACTAAAAACTTTAATCAAATGACTAAAGAATTAAACAAAATAGAAACGATGAGGCAAGAGTTCATTGCTAGCGTTTCGCATGAGATTCAATCACCGCTGACCTCTATTCGTGGTTTTTCAGCGGCACTTAAAGATGATATCGTCAGTGAAGATAAAAAGATACAATATTTAACGATTATTGAAAAAGAAAGTACAAGACTTTCTCAGCTTAGTTCCAATTTGCTAAAGCTTGCTTCTCTAGACTCTGAACATCAAACGCTAACGCTGCAGCAATACCGGTTAGATGAACAAATCAGGCATGTGGTCATGGCTTTAGAACCTCAGTGGACAAAAAAGAACATAGAAATTGACCTTGATTTATCCAATGTTCAAATGGAAGCAGATAAAGATTTGTTGGAGCAAGTTTGGCTGAATTTAGTAACAAATGCTATTAAATATACGCCTGAAAATGGATTGGTGAAAATATCCATTCATCAAAAAAACGAAGAGATAGACGTGAAAATAAAGGATAATGGAATTGGTATTGCCGAAGAAGATCAAAAATATATTTTTGAAAGCTTTTATAAAGTAGATAAATCCAGAACGTTAAAAGGAAGCGGCCTCGGTCTAGCCATTACAAAAAAAATTGTTCGGCTGCATGAGGGCGCAATACGTGTTGAAAGCAAAAAAGAACAAGGAAGCATTTTTACGGTAACCCTGCCTATCCAAAAAAATAGGACTAAAAAAGACTCGTCTGTGTAAGTTCATGCAGATGAGTCTTTTTTATTAGGTCAAAGATATAAAAAAATTTAATAATATCTATTTATTTTTTTAATCCCTACTTGACATATAGGTAAAGTGTAAATAATATAGATAGTATAAATCTTTTGAAAAAATTGGGATGCTAAAGAAGCTGATCGGTCAACCGAAGGCTCATACTTGTTCGCTACTAGTGTGGGCCTTTTCTGTACATTGGTTGTGGTCATTAAAATCTCAATCTTCAACTGAACATATGGGGAGGATTACCATGTATTTATCTTCTGCACATTATACAAGTACTTATAGATGTTGTTCGCTTTGTTTATTCAACTGCAACTAAAATATAAATTTATCTATGAATAGGAGAATGATAAAATGGCTTCAATTACACAAGAAAAATTAGATTATATTGTTAAATTACTAACTGAAATCAACTATGGATCTGTACTAATTACTCTTCACGACGGACAAATTACTCAAGTGGACAGCACGGAAAAAAACCGCTTTTTAGCTAAAAGCAAAGTAGCAAGCCACAAATAAGCCTATTTAAATACGTATTTAGAGAAACTGAAGGGCCAGCCTAGCTAGCGAATGCTTGACGGCGGGGCAAGCAAGTACTTTATTAAATATAGAAAACGTGCGTATTCGAAGAAAAATTGACTTTCTTTCCGGTCAAAGATTTAGAATTTTTTGAATTAAAATTATAGGTTGTACGAGTATGACGATGAGAAGTGTAAAGCTGCTAAAGCAGCAGCTTTATACTTTTTAAAATTATGAAAATCTGACAGTTTCATTCCTGTGCTGACCGGATTACCGAAGGCTTCTGACCTGTGTTAGAAGTCTTTTTTTTATTCTTAAATTAATATAATAGGAGGAGAAAAGATGGAAAATTTATTACGAGCAGCGGTGCGGCAAAGAAAACAATACCTCATTGAAGAGTTACTGAAAAAAGGGATTTACAAAAAAGAAAACCATCATCTTTTTGAACTCACACTCTCTGACTTAGAAAAAGAGTATCAGGCACGCAGTAAATAAGGAAAACACGTAAAAAGAACTAAAATAAGTGTAAAAAAGATTAAAAACCTAGTTGACTAATAGGTAAAGTGTGTTTATTATAAAAACAAGAATAAATTGTCTTTTCAGAAAGTATCTTCTTTTTATTCTTACGAATAAATTTAATAAGAATAATTTAAGAGCATATACGCTGATCAGACTAACTGAAGGCTGCTTCTCTTTTCAAAGAGATAGCAGTCTTTTTGTATTTTTTTATAAAAAGGGGAGTAAAACATGAAGAAAAAAGCAGTTCAGTTTTTAATGGTGCTAACAGCATTGCTCGTCGTGCTAGCAGGTTGCGGCAATGGGAAATCTACTGAAACAGCAGGGAAAGATAGTTCTGTGAGTAAAAACGATTCAAAAAAATCAGTAGAGCTTTTAAACGTTTCATATGATCCTACACGTGAGCTTTATCAGGAGTTCAATAAGAGCTTTGCATCTTATTGGAAAGATAAAACAGGGCAAGACGTTACTATCAAGCAATCACACGGTGGCTCTGGTAAGCAAGGCCGAGCAGTTATTGACGGTTTGGAAGCGGATGTAGTAACGCTGGCGCTTGCTTACGATATTGATGAAATCGCTCAAACTCGCCAATTATTAAACAAAGACTGGGAAAAAGAATTGGCTCATAATTCTACACCATACACATCAACAATTGTTTTTTTAGTTCGTAAAGGAAATCCAAAGGGAATTAAAGATTGGGATGATTTAACGAAAAAAGGTACATCCGTTATTACGCCAAATCCAAAAACTTCTGGAGGCGCACGCTGGAATTATTTAGCGGCTTGGGCATACGCGAAGAATAAATATAACGGAGATAACAAAAAGATTGAAGACTTCATGAGTAAACTTTATGGAAATGTCGAAGTGTTAGACTCAGGCGCACGCGGAGCGACAACTACGTTTGTAGAACGGGGCATTGGAGACGTGTTAATTGCATGGGAAAATGAAGCTTACTTATCGTTAAATGAGCTAGGAAAAGATAAATTTGAAATTGTAACACCGTCATTGAGTATTTTAGCAGAACCGCCTGTTGCTGTAGTAGATAAAGTAGCTGAAAAGAAAGGCACAACAAAGGTAGCAAAAGCATACTTGAAATATCTATATACAGAAAAAGGTCAGGAAATCGCAGCGGAAAACTACTATCGTCCTCGAAATGAAAAAGTATTAGAGAAACACAAAGATCAATTTCCTTCTCTTAACCTAGTCACCATTAAAGATTTTGGCGGCTGGAAAAAAGCTCAAGAAACTCATTTTAACGATGGAGGAACATTCGATCAGATTTATCAGCCAAAGTAATATGATGCATTAAAAAAAGTAAATGAGGAAGATACGAATGGTAATTCGTATCTTCTGTGTACATGTATCTTGAAAGCAGAGAGAGGTGTAAGACGTGAGCGTGTTACAACGACAGAAGAAAAAGAAAAGCATCTTACCTGGATTTGGGCTTTCTTTAGGTTTTACGATGTTTTATGCAAGTATCCTTGTGCTTTTTCCGTTAGCTATGATTTTTTTAAATACGGCATCTATGGGATGGAGCGACTTTATTAAAACTGTTACAGACTCTAGAGTAGTAGCATCATATAAATTAAGTTTTGGAGCAGCATTTGCAGCAGGCATTATTAATGTTATTTTTGGAACCATTATTGCATGGGTATTAGTGAGATATCATTTTCCTGGAAAGAGGTTTATTGATGGACTTGTAGATTTGCCGTTTGCTTTACCAACGGCTGTTGCCGGCATTGCCTTGACCACTCTTTACGTTCCGAAAGGATGGATTGGTCAATTATTTACGTTTAAAATCGCATTTACGCCTATCGGAATTATTATCGCTCTGACGTTTATTGGTCTGCCGTTTGTTGTCCGAATGGTGCAGCCAGTATTGCAAAACTTTAATGCAGAGATTGAAGAAGCATCTGCTAGTTTAGGAGCCAGCCGAATGCAAACGTTCAGAAAAGTTATTTTTCCAGAGCTGGTGCCTGCTATTTTAACAGGCTTTTCTCTTTCATTCGCAAGAGCGCTTGGAGAATACGGGTCAGTTGTTTTTATTGCTGGAAATATGCCGATGAAAACTGAAATTACGCCGCTTATTATTATGACAAAACTCGAGCAGTACGATTATGCGGGCGCTACTGCTATTGCATCAGTCATGCTCGTTGTATCATTTTTTCTGTTATTACTTATTAATATTATTCAATGGTGGACAAATCGTAAATTTGTACATAGTTAAGGAGGGATGGCATTGGCAGGACATGTTCCAATGCAGCATGCAAAAACGAATGTGGAACTTAATCATTCTAGTTTAAAAGAGCCCAAAGTCGTCCGATGGCTGCTTACATTTATTGCGCTGGCTTTTTTAGCTCTATTCTTAGTGCTTCCGCTCATCACCATTTTTATGACAGCTTTTCAAAAAGGGTGGGAAACGTATCTAGCTGCGATTACGAATCCGGATGCTTTGGCTGCTATTAAACTAACGTTAATCGTTGTGCTTATTACCGTTCCTTTAAATGCCGTTTTTGGCGTAGTAGCTGCATGGTTAATTACGAAGTTTGATTTTAAAGGGAAAAATCTTTTAATTACGCTTATTGATTTACCGTTTGCCGTTTCGCCTGTTATTGCTGGATTGGTTTTTATTTTATTATTTGGTGCACAAGGGTTATTCGGAGAATGGCTGTTTAATCAAGATATTAAAATTGTATTTGCTATTCCCGGTATTATTTTAGCTACGCTTTTTGTAACGCTGCCGTTTGTTGCTAAAGAATTAATTCCACTTATGCAAGCTCAAGGATCAGCAGAAGAAGAAGCATCGTTAACGTTAGGAGCCAGCGGTTTCAAAACTTTTTTTCTAGTGACGTTACCTAATATTAAATGGGGCTTATTATATGGCATTATTTTATGTAATGCGCGGGCGATTGGGGAGTTTGGAGCTGTTTCCGTTGTGTCTGGGCACATTCGAGGAATGACAAATACGATGCCTCTTCATATTGAAATTCTCTACAATGAATATCAATTTGCAGCCGCATTTGCGGTAGCTTCTTTAATGTCAGTTTTAGCTATTTTTACCTTAATTGTGAAAAACATTATCGAGTGGAAAGCCAAGCATATTTAAATAGGAAGGAGCTTATGAGATGAGTATCCATATTAAGCACGTATCAAAGAACTTTGGTGATTTTAAAGCGCTGGATTCTATTAACATTGATATTCAAACGGGTGAATTAGTAGCTTTACTCGGTCCGTCCGGTTCTGGAAAAACATCTTTGCTTCGCATCATTGCCGGTCTTGAACACCTTGATCAAGGAGCTATTTTATTTGATGGAAAGGAAATTACGCACGTAAATCCAAAGGAGCGGAATGTAGGGTTTGTTTTTCAACACTATGCTTTGTTCAGACATATGACTGTATTTGATAACGTTGCGTATGGTTTAAAAGTACGGCCTAAAAAAACAAGACCTTCTAAAGCGGACATTAACAAGAAAGTAGCCGAGCTGCTGCAGCTTGTGAAACTAGAGCCGCTTGCAAATCGCTATCCCTCTCAATTATCCGGCGGACAGCGGCAGCGAGTGGCGCTTGCTCGAGCGTTAGCAGTGGAACCTAAAGTACTGCTATTAGACGAACCTTTTGGAGCTTTGGATGCAAAAGTTCGCAAAGATTTGCGCAGGTGGCTGCGTAAATTGCATAATGACTTTCATATTACGAGTATATTCGTTACGCATGATCAAGAAGAAGCTTTAGATGTGGCCGATCGTATTGTTGTGATGAACAACGGAAAAATTGAGCAGATTGGAAGTCCTGAGGAAGTATATGATCATCCTAACAGTCCGTTTGTGTACGATTTTTTAGGGAACGTCAATTTATTCAAGGGCCGCATTCATAAAGGCAGACTAAAACAAGGAAGCTTTGAAATGGATGTTCCAGAATTTAGCGGAAGAAATGAAGAAGCAGCTGTTGGTTATGTGCGACCTCATGATATTCACCTTGAAAAGGTAAACACAAGCGCAGATGCCGTTTCTGCAACCGTTAGCCATATTCATGTGATAGGACCTATCGTGCAAATTGAATTAAAAAGAGAAGATGCAGAAGAATTTTTAGAAGCTGAATTAAGCAAAGAGCATTATAAAACACTCAGCCTTCAAGTCGGAGATCAGGTGTATGTAAAGCCTAAGCAGCTAAAAGTATTTATTCCAGAAGATTATTCTATTTGATAAAAAGCGTAAAGGGTATGCCTTTGCGCTTTTTATCTAACAATAAATTAGTACCAGATATTAAAGGCAGATGTTATAATTAAGTATCAACTGATTTGAGGTGGAGAAATGATACAATCAAAAGCTAGAATCACGGGAATGGGGATATATACACCAAAGCAAAAATTAACGAATGACCATTTAAAAGAAATGGTTGATACAAGTGACGAATGGATTGTACAGCGTACGGGAATGAAAGAACGACGAATTGCAGGAGAAGGCGAATACACGTCCACGCTTGCCATTCAAGCCGTTGAAAATTTGCTTAACCGATATGATGTAAAAATAGAAGATGTAGATGCAATTATTGTTTCGACAACAACGCCTGATCACTTTTTTCCTAGCGTAGCATGTCAGGTTCAAGATTACTTTCATATTGATCAAGCTGCTGCATTTGATTTAAGTGCCGCATGCGCCGGTTTTACATATGGACTTCATGTGGCGAACGGCTTAGTGACGTCGGGATTGCATAAAAAGATTTTAGTTATTGGTGCCGAAGTAATGTCGAGAATTACAGATTATACGGACCGTGCAACATGCGTGCTGTTCGGTGACGGAGCAGGAGCGATGCTTGTAGAATACGACGAGCATAACCCAAGTTTCTTAGGATGTCACTACGGAACGGACGGGAGCGGAGGGGGAAATTTATATCGTTCTAATTTATCTAATACTCTTTCAGGAAAAGAAATTAACTCGAGTGGAAATTTAGTTCAAAACGGACGTGAAGTATATCGCTTTGCTGTACGAACGATTCCAAAAGGAGTAGAAGCATTATTAAAGGATACTTCCATTTCTCTTTCTGATGTAAATTGGTTTATTCCGCACAGTGCAAACCTTCGAATGATCGAAGCTATTTGTGCTAAAACAGATGTTTCAATGGATAAAACGTTAACGAGTGTGCAATACTGCGGAAATACATCTTCAGCTTCTATTCCGCTTGCTTTAAACGAAGGAATAATGACAGGAAAAGTACAGGATAATGACCTCCTTATTCTCTATGGGTTTGGAGGAGGATTAACGCACTGCGGCTTGTTAATTAAATGGACGTGTAAAGAAAAAAGCTAAAAGGCGTCGCCTTTTAGCTTTTTTCTTTTTCATTACAGAGCTTTTTATTGTCGTTATAAGAAAGTTTTTTCTTTTTATAACAGCAGGTTTACTGTATTTTCAGCGCAAACATATATAATAGAAAAAACCCGCTTTTTTATAGCGGGTTTTCAGCTGGCTTTTGGAATGGTAAAACCTACTCCAAAGACGTCGCGCACATCGTGGACGACCACAAAAGCCTGTTCGTCAACTTTATGAATAATGCGCTTCAACTCCAGAAGTTCTTGTTTGTTCACAACGACGTACAATACGTCTTTTGCTTCTTTTGTATAGCTTCCATGAGCAGAAAAGACGGTGACTCCGCGCTGCATCTTTTTATTGACTTGTTCGGCTACTTCAGCTGAACGGTGTGAAATAATGGTGATTGCTTTGCGAGGGTTGAGTCCTTCAATGATATAATCAAGCACCTTTGTTCCGATGTAAAGAGAAATAACCGTATACATCGTCTTTTCTCCACCGATAACAAAATAAGCGCTTGCTACAACTAATAAGTCAATTGCCAGCATCGTTTTGCTAATATTCCAGTCTAGATATTGATTAGCTAAACGGGCAATAACTGCAGAGCCTCCGGAAGTTCCGCCTCCTCTAAACACAAGTCCAAGTCCTACACCAGCTAAAATACCAGCAAAAATAGCCCCCAGTAACGTATCGTCAAGAGGATTTCCCAGTCCTTCAGTTATATGTAGGAATAGAGACGTGAAAATAATACATATAATTGTGTAAGCAATAACACGTTTGTGAAGCAGTTTGTATCCGATCAGTACCAGCAAACCGTTTAATATAAAGTTTGTGATACCGGGAGACCAGCCTAATACATAATAGGTAATCATTGTTACACCGGTTACACCGCCTTCAGCTAATTCATTTGGAATGGCAAAGTAATTAATGGCCAGTGCAAAAATGAGGCTCCCTAGAATAATGAGGATAATTTCTTTTATTTTATTAATCATGAACGTTACCTCCAATCATCAAAAACTCCGAAAACACAGTCATGACAATGTATTATACCAACTCTAGAGACCGAATTAAAGATGGGATATTATTATTTTTTTAAAAATCAGTTTCTGCTATTAACATAAAATCTTTTGACAGTTTTTATGGAGTATGAAAAAATGAATTGTTTGCTTTTATTTTGATTAAAAAGTTTTGCAATGAGAATGTTCGTTCGGTAAAATAGAAGCAAGAGTCAAGGGGGAGAATGAACGTGTATCAAGATGAACTAAAACAGTATGCAAAGTTAGTAATGCCCGAGCATTTAGAGAAAATGAAGAAAATGTACAGTCCCGAGGCGCATAAGCAGTCTTTAGGGTTGAAAAAAGAAAAGATTGAGCATATTGAAAATGTCATTATGAACAGTTACTCGGAGCATCATCCAGTAACGCTTCACGTCTATGAAGCAGGACATATTCAAAGGTATGAACGAGTGACGATTGATAAAGTCTCACTGCAGTCGAATACGCTGATGGTTACAGGCCCTTGTTATACATATTCGATTCGAGCGGATGCAGTAATTGAAGCAGATGTATGGAAAGATGAAAGCTACTCTAGCTAAGAGTAGCTTTTTTGTTCGTTTTGTATCTTTTTTTTAACGCATGCATACAATACATAAAAGCATATTCTGCGAGTAGTAACTTCTAGCTACTAGGAAATTTTAATTAAAGAAGGGATTATTGTATGCAAAATGAAAAAACTCAAGTAAGAGAAATCGAATTAACGCAGTTCATTAAAAAAAGACTCGTTCGTTTTATCTCAAGTTTAGCTATTTCTTCTGCCCTTGCTTCCATATTATATATGCTTCTGTTTTTATTTAAATGATGGGTCACTTTGAGTTGTCCAAAAAGGTGGACAACTTTTTTTGTGTGTAGGCTTTTATGAAATCAGGATAAGCTATACTCGATTCAGTCAGAAAAATTCAATCGGTCAAGAAATAGTCAAAAACAGTCATAGCTAATTGAGTAGAAGAAAACCTTTACATATAATGAGAAAAGTAGACAAATTCTTGAATTACCAGCATATTTCCTTTTGTACGAACTATTATTAAACCAAATACAAATCTAATTGTTCGTTCAAAAAACTTTATTTTGTAATTAAAAAAATGAATGTTTTTGATTTTTTATGATTGATTTTGAATGTAAACCGTGATAAAGTAAGTACATGAAATAAATGAAAACGCTTTTTTGAAAAAGGAGCTAGAACATGTTAACGCCGGAGAGACATCAACTAATCTTAAAACTTTTAAAAGAGAAAGAACTTGTAAAAGTGCAAGAGTTTATCGAAGTTACAGGCGCTTCGGAATCCACCATTAGAAGAGACTTAAGTCAACTAGAAGAAGAGCAAATGCTCAAACGTGTTCACGGTGGCGCTTCGCTTATTCGCAGTAAACGAATCGAACTGAGCGTTATCGAAAAATCTGCTAAAAATGTTCAAGATAAACGAAACATTGCAGAGTATGCGGCTTCCATTATAAATGAAGGTGACTGTATTTTTTTAGATGCAGGAACTACAACGTATGAAATGATTCCTTTTTTAAAGCAAAAAGATGTAGTTGTCGTGACAAATGGTTTAATGCATTTAAACCCGATGCTAGAACAAGGTATCACCCTCTATTTAATTGGGGGATCTGTTAAACATAAAACGGGCGCTTTAATTGGCAATGGAGCTCTTTTAAGTCTTGAGCAATATCGTTTTGATAAGTGCTTTATGGGAGCGAATGGGATTCATCATCAATATGGATATACAACTCCTGATCCAGAAGAAGCATTGATCAAGCAAACGGCAATGAAGCTGTCTAGAGAATCTTATATTTTATCAGATTCCACTAAGTTTTTTGAAACAAGCTTTGCGAAAATAGCCGATTTACATGAAGCAAAAATTATAACAAATGACGTACCTAGCGATGTACTTATACAGTATGCAAACAAAACAGACATAAAGGTTGTGAAATCATGATTTATACATGTACGTTGAACCCATCCGTTGATTACGTAGTACATGTTTCAGCATTCGAAGAAGGCGGGCTTAACCGCACAACGAATGAAGCCAAGTTTCCAGGAGGAAAAGGCATTAACGTCTCTCGCGTTTTAAAGCGATTAGGTGTTGATAATAAAGCCCTCGGTTTTGTAGCCGGCTTTACAGGAACCTATATCGAAGACTACTTAAAAGCGGAGAATATCGAAACAGCTTTTACAAGAGTTGAGGGAGATACCCGTATTAACGTAAAGTTAAAAACAGAAAAAGAAACAGAAATTAACGGTCAAGGACCTGCTATTACAGACGAAGCGCTTCAGTCTTTATTGACTCAAGTAAAGCAAATGACTGAAGGCGATATCTTCGTATTAGCGGGGAGTATACCGAAAACGCTTCCAAGTTCTGTGTATAAAACGTTAACTGAACTAGCAGCAGCGAACGGAGTAAAAGTTGTAGTAGATGCAAGTGGAAAAACTTTGCTAGACGTCGTGTCCCACAAGCCGTTTTTTATCAAACCCAATCATCATGAACTTGCAGAATTGTTTGATGTAGAAGTAAACAGTGCAGAAGATGCGCTAGTGTACGGTAAGAAGCTCGTGGAACAAGGAGCGCAAAACGTCGTTGTGTCTATGGCAGGTGATGGAGCACTTCTTATTAACGAAAGCGGTGTCTACAGTGCCACAGTCCCTAAAGGAACGGTAAAAAATTCTGTTGGAGCTGGCGATTCACTTGTAGCTGGATTTATTGCTTCTTATGTAAAACAAGGAGATTTATTAGAAGCTTTTCAAACAGGAGTAGCTTCAGGAAGTGCCACAGCATTCTCACTTGAATTATGTACAGCAGAAGATGTAAAGACGCTTCGTGAACAAGTGTCAATCACAAAGGTAGAGTAGGGGGAAACGAGAATGAGAATTACTGAATTATTAAAAAAAGATACAATCATTCTTGATTTAAAAAGCACGTCAAAAGCTGATGTTATTGATGAATTAGTTGGAAAATTAGACGAAGCTGGTCGCTTAAGCGACCGAGCTGGCTATAAAGAAGCAATTTTAAATCGTGAATCTCAAAGCACAACGGGAATTGGGGAAGGCATTGCCATTCCACATGCAAAAACAAGCTCGGTAAAAACACCGGCCATTGCATTTGGACGCTCAACAGAAGGTATTGATTATGAATCTTTAGACGGACAGCCTGCACACTTATTCTTCATGATTGCAGCGAGTGAAGGAGCGAATAATGCTCACTTAGAAACACTATCTCGTTTGTCTACGTTATTAATGGATGAATCGTTCCGAAAAACGTTGCTAACAGCATCATCAATTGATGAAGTCATTAAAGCAATTGATGATAAAGAAACTGAAAATGAAGCGCCGGAAGAGGAAGTAGATACAGCTTCAGATCAATTAGTGCTTGCTGTAACGGCTTGTCCAACGGGAATTGCCCACACATATATGGCAGCGGACAGCTTAAAAGCAAAAGCGAAAGACATGAATGTGACGCTCAAAGTTGAAACAAACGGTTCCAGCGGAGTTAAAAACGCGTTGACGAAGGAAGAAATTGAAAACGCTACCGCTATTATCGTTGCAGCGGACAAGCAAGTAGAAATGGAACGTTTTGCAGGTAAAAAAGTCATTCAAGTTCCAGTAGCTGAAGGAATTCGCAAGCCGGAAGAATTAATTAACCGCGCGTTAAAAGGAGACGCTCCTGTATACAGCGGCGGCGGTGGCAGCAAAGAAGGCGGAGAAAGTAAAGGATCAGAGCGTACAGGGTTTTACAAGCACCTAATGAGCGGTGTATCCGCAATGCTTCCGTTTGTTGTAGGGGGCGGGATCTTAATTGCCATTTCATTTATGTTTGGCATTCACTCAGCAGAGCCGAAAGATCCAACGTACAATGCATTTGCAGCGGCGCTAAAAACAATTGGCGGAGATAATGCATTCTTCTTACTAGTACCAGTACTAGCAGGGTTTATTGCAATGAGTATTGCTGATCGTCCTGGTTTAGCTCCCGGTATGGTTGCAGGTCTTTTAGCAGCTTCTGGCGGAGGCGGTTTCTTAGGTGGTTTAATCGCTGGTTTCTTAGCAGGTTATGTAGTAGTGGGGTTAAAGAAATTATTCAGCGGTTTACCGCAAGCGCTTGATGGAATTAAGCCAGTTCTTCTTTATCCGCTATTTGGGATTTTTATCTCAGGATTGATTATGCTTTATGTTGTAAATGAGCCAGTTAGTGCAATTAACAAAGGATTAACGCACTGGTTAAGTGGATTTGGTACAGGTAACTTAGTATTATTAGGTATTATCTTAGGCGGTATGATGGCGATTGATATGGGTGGTCCTATTAATAAAGCAGCCTTTACATTTGGTATTGCAATGATTGATGCTGGAAACTATGCACCACACGCAGCGATTATGGCAGGCGGTATGGTTCCACCATTAGGTATGGCTATTGCGACAACTTTGTTCAAAAACAAATTTACTCGCCAAGAGCGCGAAACAGGTAAAACGTGTTATGTAATGGGTCTTTCATTTATCACAGAAGGTGCGATTCCATTCGCAGCAGCTGACCCAGGACGTGTGATTCCCGCATCGGTTATCGGTGCTGCAGTAGCAGGTGCTTTAACAATGATGTTCCACATCGGTTTACCAGCACCACACGGCGGCGTATTCGTTATCGGAATTGTACAAGGAAATCCTCTTTTATATGCACTAGCAATTTTAATTGGTGCAATTGTAACAGCGGTCCTTGTAGGTGTATTAAAAAAGCCAAAAGCAGAATAACAAATAAAGACTGATTTTACATGATGTAAAATCAGTCTTTTTGTGTTTTTGTGGTAGACATTTGTTCTTTATGAGAGTACAATTACGGTAGTATTCCTTTAATTTTTAGAAAAGTTAGATAGATAAGCTTTTCTACTTGATAAAATATGGTACAATAATCGAATATTAAAAACAAAGTAAGGAAGTGTCTCAAACATGAAGGTTGCGAAGTTTGGCGGGAGTTCAGTTGCAAGCGCAGAGAAATTTAAACAGGTTGCGCATATTGTAACGTCTGATAAAGAGAGAAAGCTGGTGGTTGTATCAGCTCCGGGCAAGCGATACGGAGAAGATACAAAAATGACAGATTTGCTAATCGCACTTTCTGCCAAAATACAGCTTGGAGAAGATTACGTCGATGAGTTTGGGCAAGTAATTGATCGCTATCGTGAAATCGTTGTGGACTTGTCTATCCCAGAAACGATTATTACTGACATTATTACGAATTTACAATCACTTATTGATTTACATAAAAACGATCCATTTCGCTTATTAGACTGTCTAAAAGCAAGTGGAGAAGATAATAACGCAAAGGTAATGGCTGCTTATTTAAACCATTTAGGGTTTGAAGCTCATTATGTAAATCCAAAAGAAGCAGGTATTTTTGTTTCTGATGAACCCGGAAGAGCAAGAGTGCTTCCACTGTCTTATGAAAAATTGCCGAAGCTAAGAGAGCGTTCGGGTATTCTAGTGATCCCAGGATTCTTTGGCTACTCCGAAGAAGGGAACATGGTTACGTTCTCGCGCGGTGGTTCAGATATCACAGGCTCAATTGTAGCAGCGGGAGTAAAAGCTGATTTGTATGAAAACTTTACCGACGTAGATGCTATTTATAGCGTAGATCCAAGACTTGTGGAAAAGCCTCATGAAATGAAAGAGGTAACATACAGAGAAATGCGTGAACTATCCTATGCAGGTTTTTCTGTCTTCCATGATGAAGCGCTAGAGCCGGTTTATAAACTAGGCATTCCTGTATGTGTAAAGAATACAAATAATCCTGAAGCAAAGGGTACATTCATTGTAGCTGAGCGTCCTCACGGAGATACGCCGGTGGTTGGAATCGCTGGGGACAAAGGTTTTTGCAACATTCACGTGAGCAAATACTTATTAAACCGTGAAATTGGTTTTGGCAGAAGATTGCTTGAAATTTTAGAGGATGAAGGTATTTCATACGAACATACCCCTTCAGGAATTGATAATATCTCTGTCATCATGCGCGAGCATCAGCTTACGCCAGATGTGGAAAAGCGTGTATTTGCTCGAATTGAAAAAGAACTTGAAGTGGATGAAATCTTTATTGAACGTGATCTTGCTATGGTTATGGTAGTAGGAGAAGGAATGAATAGCACAGTAGGAATTGCTGCAAAAGCTACAGAAGCTTTTGCTCGTGCTGAAGTGAATCTTGAAATGATCAACCAAGGTTCTTCTGAGGTGAGCATGATGTTTGGTGTGAAAGCAGATGCTTTAGACCGTGCTGTTCAAGCTCTTTACAATACGTATTTTAACAGCATGTACAGTATTTCTTATTCGAATATAAAATAAACAAGACGAAAAACCCCGCTTTCTTTTTAGAGAGCGGGGTTTTCTAGTGAAGGCGTATAAAAATCAAATTTGTGGACATAAAGGGAAGGAAGAGTGAAGTCAAAGGAGGAAATACAGTGAAGAAACGACCCTTTTTCATATTCTTTTCCCTTATAGGTATTAGCGTACTTTCAGCATGCCACAATGATGATGCAGCACCGGCAAAAGAAGCTCAAAATAAACAAGGTGTGACGAATGGCGGAACGCCGATGAGCTATGATAATCAAAGCGAAAACACATCTTTTAACTTTTCAAAATTTGATTTAGAAGTAGACTATAAGGGGCTCAACAATGATTATGAAGCCGACTACGAAAATGAAAATGATGAGATAGAAGCCAAAGTGGATGATAATATTAACGATGAGCACTTGAACGGAGACAAAGCTTTTAATAAATTATCTTCAAAATTTAAAAAGTTAAATTTTGATCAGCGCACCCCCGATGAAGATGTAAAAAAGGAAGTAATCGATGCGTTTGGCCTAAAAAAAGATTTTCAGTCGTTTGAATTAGAAGTTCGTTTTTCAAACGGAACGGAAAAAGAATACAACTTTAAACAAAAGTAAGACGTTAAAGCAAAATATTTTAGTTGAAGGAAAATCCGAACGATGAATTGAGGTTCTTCATTAAGAATCCAACTCGTTCGGATTTTTTCATTGGTAAGGTGAACGTATGTCTCAATCTTATTTTTGATGTCTAAAAAAAGGAAAATAGTGAAAGGATGGTGATAAATAAGAAAAAGGAGGAATCACGGATGCAAAAGTTAATAATGAACGGATGTGTAGTCTTTGTTCTGTTATTGTTAGGAGCATGCAGCATGGTAAAAGAGCAAAATAACGCTCATGAAAACCACTTGAAAACAGAGGAAGCGAAAGAAACAAGCGAAGTATCGGTAGAACCTGTTAAAGTGGATTTAACGAATACATCGGGCAAAAAAGTAGGAGAGGCTACCCTGTCAGAAGCAAAGAACGGCGTGCAAATTAAATTAACTGCTCAAGGTCTTTCACCGGGAAGACATGGATTTCATATTCATGAAATAGGAAAATGTGAGGTGCCGGATTTTAAAACAGCGGGTGCCCATTTTAATCCTTTTAAACGTGAACACGGTTTTAAAAATACAAAAGGCCCGCATGCAGGTGATTTGCCCAATCTAGAAGTTGCTCCAAATGGCAAAGTAGATACAGAAATTTTTGCTTCTCTTGTCACGCTGCAAGAAGGAAAGCCGAATTCTCTTTTGGATATGGATGGATCGGCATTAGTGATACATGATAAAGTCGACGATTACACAACGGATCCTTCAGGAAACTCAGGAGATCGGATTGTTTGTGGAGTGATTACAAAATAAGCCAAAAAGCTGTGAAATCATTCACGGCTTTTTTATTTCAGTAACGAGCCGCTTCTAAATTGCGGTGAGCTTCTTTTTTTTGCACAATAGAAGAAAGAGCAAAGAAGGTGAAAACATGCATAAGCAAGTTGTCGTAATAGGCGGAGGAGTAGGTGGGTTAACAGCGGGAGCGCTTTTAGCTAAACATGACTATGAAGTGACGGTTTTAGAAGCTTCTCGAGAATGGGGAGGCTGTGCAGGGAAATTTCAGCGCCATTTGTATACGTTTCCTGTTGGAGCGACGCTTGGAATGGGATTTGAGCACGGAGGGATACATGAGCGAATCGGCATGTACCTTGGCCTAGAAATTGAAAAGGTTTCTCTTGAGAAAATCATGAAAGTTCATCTTCCTCATCGTACACTGATTTATTATCAAGACCGGTATCAGCATATTTCCTATCTTCAAAAACAATTTCCTCATAAAGCAAAAAATATTAGGAGCTTTTATGAAAATGTTTTTAGAATTGCAAAAGAAATTCGCAAGCTTATGCAGTCTCTGCCGGTTCTTCCTCCTCTGACAGTCGGTGAGTGGAGCAGGCTGGTAAGTTCGTTGAATTTTGGTTCTGTGAAGCTGTTGCCTTATTTTCATCAATCGTTTAGTTATTTACTAAAAAAACACAGCTTGTTAGACGAAGCGGACTTTCTTCATTTTGTTGATGGTCAATTAATAGACAGCATGCAGACAACGAGTGAGAACTGTTCAATGCTTATTGGATGTTTAGCGTTGGATATTTATCACGAAGGAGCTTTTTATGTGAATGGCGGCTTATACAAAGTCGCAGAAGCGCTGCAAAAATCGATTAAAGCCAACGGAGGAAAAACGACTCTAGGAAGGAAAGTAGTAAAGATAGAGCGTGATAATGACGGGTGGATCGTGCATGATCATAGAGGTAACCGTTACCGTGCATCAGACGTTGTATGCAACGCCCCGGTTCAAAGCTTAAAGTCTTTGCTGCATGATGAAGATTACCAACATATTCATAAGCGGGCAAAAGAAAAAAGCGAGCTTCCGCAGTGGGGAACGTTTTCGATGTATTTTGCCATTGATGAAAGAGATCTGCCGCAAAAGGTAGAGTTGTTTCAGCAAGTACTTCAATCCGAACAAGGGGAAATGACAGAAGGAAATCATTTATTTATCTCAGTCTCTCATCCTGATGATCGTTTTCGAGCGCCTGAAGGCAAGCGTACAATTACAGCGTCTACTCACATTGATCTTAGCAAGTGGAGTAACAAAGAAGCCTATGACCTTCAAAAACAAGTTCTTGAGAAAAAAATGGTAGCAGGCATTAAAACCATTATTCCTAGCATTGAAAAAGCAGAGCATCAAATTTCGGGAGCTCCTAAAGCATGGGAAAGGTTCACTTCTCGCCCAAACGGCGGAGTGGGAGGCTTTCCGCAAACGTTAGATCATGCCTTGTTCAACAGCATTTCGCATCGATCTGGCTTACAAGGACTGTGGTTATGCGGAGATACAGTGTTTCCAGGAGCGGGAACTATAGGCGTATCGGTAAGCGGCTATCATGTGTTTCAAAGTATAACGTCTCACCGCCATACGTTACCTTAACATTTCTTACATACAAACTACTATTGTTCATACCATTAAAAACACCGGCCCCATTACCATAGGGCCGGTGTTTTCAGGAGAGAAACAGCTTCCACCACTTCCGTTTTCGCTTCATATCAGCAGCGGCGGTTTGTCTAAAGGTTTGGACAAAATCACTAAACATCTCTTCGCGTTCAGCTACGCTTTGACGATGAAGCTTACGTTCTTTCTCCATTTCTTTTAAATAATAGACTCGTTCCTCATTCATTGAATCAATTAAATCACGAAGCTCTTCTGTCGTATTAGTTGAAGAATTATTTAATTTTTCAACCATAAATTTTACTTGATTCATCGCAACGGTGGAGTTGCTTGAGAATCGGTCTAATAAATACTGCATTTCTTTAGAGGATTCATCCGCATTCTCCATGACATCTTTCATGAACAGGCGCATATCCTCGGTTTTCTCTTCAGCGATTGTTGAATAATCTTCAATCAAAGAAGTGACTTCATCAAACGATTTTTCGTTAGAACGGATAATTTTTTTAGACATATTTTCTACATCTCTTGCGCTGCGTTCTGAAGACTCAGAAATGTATGCCCCGACCGACTCCACCATTTCTACAGTTTGGGTAGCACTTTTTTCAAGCTCTCTTTTTACTTCTCCGACAATTTCTTCGCGAACTTCATTTCGCATACCTTCTCGCATTTCTTTTAACAAATCAGCTTTAAATGTATCAAGTACCTCAAACACATCTTCATAGCGGCGAACAGCTTCTACTAATTCCCCTTGAAGCAGTTCTTTTTCATTCACAACAAGGTCGTTTGGTTTTGGCTCTTCAATAGAAGCAGAAATAGCCTGCTTTTCTTCTTCAGTAGCTAATCGTGCTTCAGGTATAGGAGGGGTCTTCTCTTGCTTATTTTCTGAAATGCTTTCCTGCTTTTCAGCAGCTTTTTTCTTTTCTTGCTTTATTTGTTTGTTGGAATGTTCTTGAAAATCAATGACGTTTTCTTTTTTAGAAGTTTTCAACTTTGCTGGTTCCTCTTCTTTTGAAACCGCTGCCTCTGATTCCATCACTAAATGCTCCTGTTCTTCTTGTTCCTTTATCAGCAGCTGAACATATTCTTTGACTTCATCTAACGTACATTGTTCATCAAACAGCTGTTTAATATCATTAAATAATTCAATTTGTTCCTCTGTATAGACACGAGCCCCATCTACTCGTTCAATTGTTAAATAGCTGCCCAATAATTTTTCCCATTGTTTTAGCGTTTTCTTTTCTACCTCTAATTGATCACTTACTTTTTTAATTGTATATGTCTCCATCATTTTTCATTTCCTCCCTTATCTATTTTCATCCAACTATGTAATGGATTATTTGTTGTATGTTGTATTCACCATATCTTCACTTGTTTTCCTGCTAGGTGACAAAGGTTGTCAAAACTAGACGACATTAGCCTTCTATGTAAAGAAAACGCATATTTTGTAAAAAAATGTACAGAAATGCGCAAATGGCAAAAATGGAAAACATAAAAGAAAAGGAGAGTATAGAAAACAGTTGACGGGAAAAAATGAATCCTATAAGATAAGTTTAAATGTTTAAGTTCTTGAACATATAAACATAAGGAGTGAACACTATGTCACAGCATTATGCGCTCATCACCGGTGCGTCGGGAGGAATAGGTAAAGAGTTAGCTTATCAATTCGCAAAGGATGGGCATCCTGTAATTTTAGTTGCCAGAAGCGCTGATAAACTAACAGCGATTGGAGAGAATTTAAAATCTACTTATAATATTGAAGTGATAACGGTTGTTAAGGATTTATCAAGAGAAGAAGAGATACAGTCATTATATGAAGAACTTAAAAATAAAAAAATGCACGTTGATTATTTAGTGAACAATGCTGGTTTTGGACTATACGGCAAATTTATTGAAACAGCTTTAGATGAAGAGTTAAACATGATTGATTTAAATATTCGAGCATTAACTCATTTAACAAAATTATTTTTACCGGATATGGTCAAAAGAAATCGCGGAAAAATTTTAAACATTGCATCTGTTGCTGCATTTATGCCAGGTCCGCTTATGACGGTATATTACGCAACGAAAGCGTACGTGTTATCTTTCACAGAGGCCCTTGAAAATGAATTAAAAGGTACCAATGTAACGGTAAGTGCTCTATGCCCGGGTCCAACTAAAACTGGTTTTAGCGACCGAGCCCAGCTAAGCAACTCCAAGCTTTTTCAAAGCGGTGCAATGGATGTAGAAACAGTAACGAAAGTTGGCTATAAAAAATTTATGAAAGGGCAGACGGTTATCGTACCAGGAGTACAGTTTCATCTTGCTACGTTCATCCCGCGCTTCGTGCCAAGAAAGTGGCTTACATCCGTTGTCCGAAGAACACAAGAAATTAAATAAAGGAGAATATATATGAGTGAAAAAGCAGTCGAGTTATTTCGTGCCAGCATTCCTGTTTTTCAGGCTCTAAGTGATTCAGCAAGACAAGATATTATTTTGCTGCTCGCCGAAAAAGAGCCTTTAACCGTTAATGAAATTGCAAACGAGTCTACTCTATCACGACCGGCAATTTCTCATCATTTAAAAATTTTACGCGATCAAAAGCTTGTGCAAATTGAGCAAAAAGGGACGCAGAGATATTATTCACTAGCTTTAAGTGAGGCAGTTGAGCTATTAAAAAGCTTGCTTGCTACAGTTGAAGCCGAATGTTTATAGGGAGATGAAAGAGATGAACCACGAGCGATTTTATATCACAGATGAAACGGTCATTGAACATATTGTCTCTACACAAAAGCAGTATTTCTATGCGCAAAAGACAAAGAGTATCAACAGCCGTATTCAAGCGCTGAATAAGCTAAGAGACGCAGTCAAACAAAACGAGCAGAGAATTATGGATGCTTTAAAACAAGATTTAAATAAATCTGAAGTAGAGGCCTACACGTCGGAAATTGGGATTTTACTAGAGGAAATTCGATTTACGCTTAAACATTTAGCAAAATGGATGAAGCCTAAAAAAGTAAAAACCGCTTTAACACATGTGGGCTCTAAAGGGAAAATTGTTCCTGAACCGTATGGAGTCGCGTTAATTATTGCTCCGTGGAACTATCCGTTTCAATTAGCACTGTCTCCTTTAGTAGGAGCGATTGCCGCTGGAAACACGGCGATTATAAAACCTTCTGAATTAACGCCTAGCGTATCTCGCGTTATACAAGAATTACTAGCTGAAGCTTTTGACCCAGCATTTGTGACGGTGGTTGAAGGGGCTGTAGACACTACAAGTCTGCTTTTAAAACAGCCCGTTGATTATATTTTCTTTACGGGAAGTGTAAATGTAGGGAAAATTATTATGCAAGAAGCAGGGAAGCAGCTTATTCCCGTCACGCTTGAGCTAGGCGGAAAAAGTCCGTGCATTGTACATGAAGACGCAAACCTAGATCTTGCAGCGAAGCGAATTATGTTTGGTAAAGGGATGAATGCAGGCCAAACGTGCGTTGCTCCTGATTATTTGCTCGTGCATAAAAAGGTAAAAGCGCAGCTTGTAGAGAAACTTCGCGAAGCGATTTCTCAATTTTACGGTAGTAATCCGCTTGAAAGCGACCGCTATGGCCGTATTGTCAGTGAGCGCCATTTTACTCGGCTAGTTGAGTTTTTAAAAGACGGAAATGCTATAGTTGGAGGCGGGTACAATAAAAACACGCTAACAATAGAACCTACGGTGTTAAGTGAAGTAAGCTGGACCTCAGATGTCATGCAAGAAGAAATCTTTGGGCCTATTCTTCCTATGATTGAATATGAAACACTAGACGAAGTCATTCATAAAGTTCAAGAAAAAGCTAAGCCGTTAGCTCTTTACTTATTTACAGAAAGTGAAGATGTGCAAAACGCCATAACGGAGCGTCTTTCATTTGGAGGAGGCTGTATAAACGATACGCTTATGCATATCGCTACGCCATATTTACCGTTTGGCGGAGTGGGAGAAAGCGGCACGGGTCAATATCATGGAAAAGACAGCTTTCAGACATTTACTCATTTTAAAAGCATGCTGTCTCAAACAACCAAGTTTGATTTGTCATTCCGCTATCCTTCGGAAAAACAAAGCTTGAAAATGATCAAAAAATTACTGAAATAAAAGAGCCTCCTGATAGGAGGCTTTTTCGTTATTTTGAAAGTGAAAGCTGAGAAAGCGGCCATTTTTCTTGGGTATATGCCATTTCCCAAAATAAATACTCCAGTTCACAGCTTTTGATGAAGTGATCTTTCATACGGTTACGTTCTTCTTCAGTCGCTTGTTCGGCGAGTTCATCAAGCTTGTTACAAAACCATTGTGTTGTGCCATTCATTTCTTCATTATTATAAAACTGAATCCATTCATAAAAAGGATGAGAAGGAGATGGATTTACTTGTTCTGTAATGCGCTGCCCAATTTCAACGTACGTCCATGGACATGGAAGAAGCACTGCAATGATTTCTGCTAAGCTGCCTGTATGCGCAACGCTTGTCATATGGTTAATGTAGTGGCTGGCCGTCGGTGAAAGCGTCTCAGTGTGAAGGTCTTCATAACGTACGCCTGCTACTTCACAAAAATTATTGTGAGGGTGTACTTCACTATGTAATACCGTAGAAATGCCGGCATTAAAGGCTTCCATTTCGGTACGCGTGCGGCATTTCGTTAAAGCAGCGCCGTAAATGCGAACAAATGCTGTTAAGTATTCGTAATCTTGAGAAACGTAGTGAATAAGCGCTTCTTTTGGCACGTTTCCTTCAGCAATTCCTTTAATAAAAGGATGGTTAAAAATGGCTTCGTAAATATAGTTTGCTTCTTGTCTTAATTGAGATGAAAATGACATCAAAATCCTCCTTTAATATGAGGAAGTCACAAACAAGCACATAAAGGAAATAAAAAACACTCCGTTTATAAACGGAGTGGCAAAGGACAGTAAAAAACTGAACATTGCCACTTTCCTACGCTGGTATGAGCCAGATCAGGTTCAAAGGGATCAAGAAAACTTGTCTCAGCCGGTGGGCACCCCTAGTGGACTTCCTATTAATCTATGTTTAACTTACCATATATTCTGAAAAATAGAAAGCGTTATGGGAAATTGTGTGCTAACCGCTTTTCTTTCTTAAAGAGGAAATTTCTTAAAGCTATTTTTAATCATTTTTGTTTAAAAATGCATATTTTTAGGGAAGAAGAGGTATTAATGAAGGGAAGAGCCGTTTTCGTCTCCGAAACACTCCCATATAAATAGAAGAAAGGAGAGAACAAAATGGCGAAATTTCGTTTGTATGCTGTATTAAATACAGTAGGCTTGGCTATTACACTGCTTGTGAATTATTTAGCAAATGCCATTCCAATAGGAGGCAAAACAACGGGAGAAGCTTCTGCGCAAGTTCCTACGTTGTTTACACCAGCGGGTTATGCCTTTGCTATCTGGGGCGTTATTTATTTATTATTAACCATTTGGGTTATACGCCAATTTTTTGCAAGAGAAGATCAAAAGGAAATATATGCACGTATCGGCATTTGGTTTTTTCTAAACTGTTTGTTAAATAGTGCGTGGATCTTTATTTTCCAAAACGATTACTATAAGTTATCTCTTTTAGTTATGCTCTTTATTCTAGGCACATTAATGATTGTATATTCCATTATTCAGCATTCTCGGATGACGACATGGTTTATGCGTCTGCCGATTTCGCTTTATCTTGGATGGATTTCTGTTGCGACTATTGTCAATGTGTTTGTCGTATTTCAAGCAAATGGAATACAGCACTTGCTTGGCCTGAGCGAGTTAGCATGGACGATTATTATGCTGCTGGTAGGAGCTGCGCTGGGCATTATGTTTACATTAAAAAACCGAGACGCTGTTTATCCGCTTGTTTTTATTTGGGCTTATATTGCCATTGCAGTGAAGCAAAGTGGAAATCAGCCAATTGTCATTACTGTCATCATTTCAGTTATTTTATTAGCAATTGCCATTATTGTGGGATTGATTAAACGCTATAGACGTTTTTAAAAAGAAGCTCTAGCTTTTGTAAGCTAGAGCTTTTTATGATGCTCTTTTGATTGTAAAAAAGCAGCTGTAAAAGCAATTAAGCTAATTAAAATACCAAAAGGAACAACAATTGGTACGAATGATAAAATAAATGTCATAAGTGTAACCTCCATGTTGCATCGGTGCATAATGAAAAATTCAACTTTTTTAAATTGAAGTTCCGCTATTATAGTATGCTAGGCTTTATGTTTGGAGCCTATATGTTTAGAAATAAACGAAAAAGGCAACATACGTTACATACAGGTTGTATTAGGAGGAGTTAAAATGGAAACATATTTAGTCGCTTACACAGATAAAGATGATATGGAATATAAACAAGTGACGTGCGAGAGTTATGAAGATGCAGAGCGTACGGTCCTTCGTTTAGAGAGAGAAGGGCATATGCATATTGAAGAAATTTCAAATCAAGAAGCCTACCGGGGAGATGAATCATCGTACAGAGAATAAATTTTGAATAGAAACACCAACCTTAAAATGAAGAAGCAGCTGCTTCTTCATTTTTCTATTCTATATAGATATCGTTTTATAGAAAAAAGTAAAACGGGAATGATTTTCTTCTGCATTTATGGTACAGTACTAATCAGGTGAGTTTTGAGTTTAGAAGAGGAGAGAGTAACATTATATGAGTAAAGGAAATCAGTGGTCTTCACGCCTCGGTTTTATTTTAGCATCTGCTGGGGCAGCAATTGGTCTAGGAGCGATATGGAAGTTTCCATACGTAACGGGAACCAGTGGCGGTGGAGCATTTTTTGCGTTGTTTATTTTATTTACGATTTTTATTGGATTGCCGCTTCTGTTGGCAGAATTTATCATTGGAAGACATACGGGAAAAGAAGCGATTAGTGCTTATAAGGCAATTGCTCCAAAATCCGCTTGGGTATGGATTGGCAGGCTGGGAGTACTAAGCTGTGTCGTTTTGCTTTCCTTTTACAGCGTCGTTGGCGGCTGGGTGATTTTATATACGATTATGAGTGTAACCGGTATGCTAAGCGGAAAAGAGTACGGCGCGTTGTTCAATGCCGTCATTAGCCAACCTTATGTAGTATTAGGTGCACAGGCGCTGTTTTTATTAATTACAGTGTTTGTTATTTCAAAAGGCGTACAAAAAGGAATAGAGCGTGCTAATAAATACATGATGCCGCTGTTATTTATTTGTTTTATCATTATCGTGGTGCGTTCTTTAACATTAGACGGAGCAATGGACGGAGTAAAGTTCTTTTTGAAACCAGATTTTTCAGCCATTACAGGGTCATCTGTTCTCTATGCGCTCGGTCAGTCGTTTTTCTCGCTTTGCGTGGGATTATCCTGCATGGTGACATATAGCTCTTATTTAGGGAAAAAAGTAAGCTTGACGCGTTCAGCTGGCACTATTGCTATTTTGAACTTGTTTGTTTCGCTGCTGGCGGGCTTGGCTATTTTTCCAGCCGTTTTTTCATTTGGATTAAAGCCAACTGAAGGACCTGGACTTTTGTTTGTGGTCTTGCCAACAGTATTTGAGAAAATGCCGTTTGGTACCGTCTTTTTAGCACTGTTTTTAATTTTATTTCTATTCGCTACGCTTACCTCTGCTTTCTCACTGCTGGAAATTATCGTAGCTGCTTTAACCAAAGACGATCAGACAAAACGAACTCGCTACGCTTCTTTATCAGGGATTCTTGTGTTTGTGGTAGGTATCCCATCAGCGCTTTCGTTTGGTGTACTAAAACATGTCTCACTTTTTGGCAGAAGTATATTTGACGTAGCTGACTTTTTTGTGAGCAACTTAATGCTGCCTCTTGGAAGTTTAGCCATTGCGATTTTTGTGACATTTAAAATGAAAAAAGAAGCCGTGTATGAAGAGTTTATTTCAGGAAGTACAAAAGGCGCTAAATTATTCAATGCATGGTTCTTTCTAGTTAAATACGTATTGCCTATTATAATTATAGTTGTTCTATTAAGCTTACTTGTTGCATATTAAATAGGCTGAGACAAAAAATATGTTAGTTGAAGAAAGCTCCGAACGATGAATCGTTCGGAGCTTTTTATTGTGATAGTGAAGGTAAGTTTAATCGATTTAATTGCTTCTAGCTGTTGATTGGAGCGCAAGACCAAGACTCCTGCGGGAAAAGCGGAACAGGTGAGACCCCGCAGGAGCGTAAGCAACGAGGAGGCTCACCGGCCGCCCGCGGAAAGCGAAGACTTGCACGGAAATCAACAGCGGTGTCACAAGCAATCCATACGAGCTCCTTTACGCCATTTGTTCGCCTTTAGATTGGAGCAATTTTTTATGTCTCAATCTTTTGTTTATTTTGCAAAAACGTGATTTCCGATCGTAATCGTAACCTGTTTTTGACGAAGCCATTGGTCGCTTGTTTTATCTGGATTAAAGAAGAATAACGAACCTTTTCCTTGACCTCTAAAAGCTAGTGCTTCATTTACAGCTTTTTTTGCGTCAGCATCCGCTGCTTTATTAATTTCACCGTTTTGTACAGGTGTAAACTGTGTACCTTGATAAATGACATCATGAATAGAGTTTGGGAAAGAATCGCTATCCACGCGGTTTAAAACGACTGTTGCTACAGCCACTTTGCCAGCGTAAGGTTCGCCTTTTGCTTCAGCTTGTACAAGGCGAGCTAACAATTCTTTATCACTTTCGCTAATAGAGTTAGGGATTGTTAATGTTTCATTTGCATTAATAGAGTCGGTAGATTTGTGATTCGCTTCTTTTAACTGTTTAACCGTAACGCCGTATTCAGCGCCAATCTTGTAAAGAGTCTCTCCGGCTTTTACGCGATGGGTTGTTTCAGCGGCATTTGCCCCGTGACTCATGCCGAACATAGGAACTGCTAGTGCTCCAATAATTGCTAGTTTCTTAAACATAAAGTAAGTACCTCCTGAAATCCTTTTGAACGCCCCTTTTATCACGGATCGGTGCGTGCTGTGCACCGAACTTTATATGTACGTTTCAAAGATTAACAGGTGTCAATACATCTTGTCACTGCTTAAAACATACCAATCTAGGAAGATATTATAATAGTTAACAGATAATTTGAAAAATACGTTGACTGATAATAAAGGAGTGAATTATAATGAACGAGTAAATAGTTAACCGTTTAACTGGAGAGATTTTATGGGAGAAAAGATAACGATTCGTGATGTAGCAAAGCATGCAGGGGTGTCTGCAGCTTCAGTATCTTACGTCTTAAACGGAATTAACAAAGTATCCGATGAAACAAAAGAGCGAATTTTAACAGCGGTAAAAGAATTAAACTACGAACCAAATTTAACCGCCGTTAGTCTTTCGAAACAAAAGTCAAATATGATTGGCGTTATGTTCCCGCTTACAGATGATTCACTTTCTACTATATTTAAAGATAACCATTATTACAGTGAAATGATTAGTGGAATTGAATATGTAATCCGTAAGCATGGTTATGATCTAGTCATATCTGGAGCGAGTAGCCCAGCTGATTGCCTAAAATGGATTCGAACGAGAAATATTGATGGTCTTCTGTTTTTAGGAGCCTTCCCGCATCGATTGTATGAGAAAATGAAAGCGTTATCGAATCCGATTGTGCTAGTAGATACATACGAAAGGTACGAACGCGATTATCATCATATTTCTGTAGACGATGAGTATGGAGGATATCTAGCTACAACACATTTAGTGAATTTGGGTCACAAAGAAATTGCCTTTGTTGCTCATCACCTCGTCAATAGTCCAGTGGATAAAAAGAGGTATATAGGCTACGAGAAAGCATTAAAAGAAGCGGGCATTACACCATCAAAGACGTTTGTTTTTGAAGTGAACGAAAGTTCGTTTGATAACGGTTACAATTTAGGGAACAAGCTGCTGCAAGATCATAAGGATATTCGGGCGGTTTTTGCATCCTCTGATACGCTGGCGCTTGGAATTATGAAAGCACTGCAAGAAAAGGGGAAAAAAATTCCGCAGGACTACTCAATCGTAGGGTTCGATGACATAACGTTTAGTAGCTATGCATCTCCAAGTCTAACAACCATTCGTCAAGATGTATTTAACAAAGGAGTCGTCGCCGCGACGTCTGTTATTCAAGCAATTGAGCACCGTTTCAGCACGCTGCAGCATGTGAAATTATCGGTTGAACTTATTATTCGAGATTCGACTGCTAAGCGCGGGTGAATCAGAGTAAGTTAACCGGTTAACCAAAGTTTAGCATTTATGAAAAAAGGGGATATAAGTTAGCATTCACAAAAAAAGGGGATATGAAAATGATTAATGTTACAGTATGGAATGAAAATCGTCATGAACAGAAAAATCCGGTTGTAAGAGAAATTTACCCTGAAGGCATTCACGGTGCCATCGCTTCTTTTTTAGAAGAAGGAGGGTTTCGTACACACACCGCAACATTAGACGAAGTAGAACACGGGTTGACTGAAGAAGTATTAAATCAAACGGATGTTTTAGTATGGTGGGGTCATTTAGCACATGACGAAGTGAAAGATGACATCGTTGAGAAAGTAAAGCAGCGCGTGCTAGACGGTATGGGGCTTATTGTCTTACACTCAGGTCACTTTTCTAAAATTTTTAAAACGTTAATGGGCACAAGCTGCGACTTAAAATGGCGTGAAGCAGATGAAAAAGAGCGCTTGTGGGTAGTAGAACCGAGTCATCCGATTGTGGAAGGTATTGGTGAATTTATCGAGCTTGAGCGCGAAGAAATGTATGGAGAGCACTTTGATATTCCAGCACCTGATGAACTGATTTTCACGAGCTGGTTTGAAGGCGGAGAAATTTTCAGAAGCGGCTGCACGTACAAACGCGGAAACGGAAAAGTATTTTATTTCAGACCTGGACATGAAACATATCCAACATACCATAACAAAGACATTCAGCGTGTCATTATGAATGCTATTAAATGGGCGAAGCCAGCAGAGAGAAAACGTCCTGTTTACGGCAATGCGCAACCGCTTGAATCAATCGCTGTTAAAAACTAATTAATAATGCTTAAGCAAAGGGGATAGGAAAGATGGAAAAAGTAAAAATTGGCGTTATTGGGTGCGGAAGCATTGCGCAACACCGTCACTTACCAGAATATAAGATGAATGAACAAGTAGAATTAGTAGCCGTTTGCGATATAAACACAGAACGTGCAAACAGCGTAGCGCAGCAGTACGGTGTAAAAGCTTACACAAACTACGAAGAACTTTTAGCAAGCGGTACAGTGGAAGCAGTGAGCGTATGTACGCCCAATTATCTTCATGCGCCTATTTCGGTGGCAGCGTTAAACAGCGGAGTTCATGTCCTGTGTGAAAAGCCGATGGCAACATCAGAAGAAGAAGCGAAAGCAATGATTGAAGCAGCAAAAACAAACGGTAAAAAACTAATGATCGGACATAATCAGCGCTTTGTAGCTTCTCATCAAAAAGCTCGTGAACTTATTGGAAAAGGGGAAATCGGTAAAATTTACAGTTTCCGTACGGCTTTTGGCCACGGTGGTCCTGAAGGTTGGAGCGTGGACGGAAAAGACAGCTGGTTCTTTAAAAAAGACGAAGCGTTTATTGGTGCTATGGGGGATTTAGGCGTTCATAAAACCGATATGCTCCGCTACATATTAAATGAAGAAATTGTAGAAGTCGGTGCATTTGTAGAAAGCAATGCAAAAGACTTTGCAAATGTAGACGACAATGCTGTGTGCGTATTAAAAACGGAAAGCGGGATTATCGGTACGCTTGCGGCAAGCTGGGCTTACAATGGAAAAGAAGACAACTCCACGATTGTTTACGGCGAGAAAGGGATTCTTCGTTTAGAGGACGATCCGACGTATTCATTAGTTGCCCAATATGCAACAGGTGAAGTGGTGAACTATGAGTTAGGAAAAATCCAGTCGAACGATGAAGGCGGACAAAGTAATTCTCACGTCATTGAACAATTTGTAGATGCAGTTGCAGAAGATAAAGAATCTCCTGTTCCTGGTGAAGAAGGATTAAAATCACTTGCTGTTATTTTAGCAGCTTTAAAATCAAGTCAAACGAAACAAATTACGCGCGTGTAAGAGGTGAAAAACGTGAGAATTGGCATAATCGGAGCAGGAGGGATTGCTGTAAGCAGGCATATCCCAGCATTCAAACAACTGGGTGATGAATGTGTGATTTGGGGGCTTAGCGATATTAATAGTGAAAGAGCCACAGAGGTAGCCAATGAGCATAATATCCCTCACGTATTTGTTGATTACAAAGATATGTTTAAAGAAGTGGACGCTGTATGTATTTGTACACCGAATAAATTTCACGCCGAGTTTGCAGTAGAAGCGCTAAAAGCAGGCGTTCACGTCCTATGTGAAAAGCCAATGGCGATGTCTAAAGAGCAAGGTGAAGAAATGCTTGCTGCTGCTAGAGAATCAGGTAAGCAGTTAGCGATTGCGTATCATTACCGATTCATGAAAGAAGCGCAGGCTGCGAAAAAAATGATGACAGAGGTAGGGCGCCCATTAGTTGCACGTGTCAGAGCAATGCGTCGCCGAAAGGTTCCCGGTTGGGGGGTATTTACGAACAAAGATCTTCAAGGAGGAGGCAGCTTAATTGATTACGGCTGCCATTTGCTTGATTTAACGCTTTGGCTGATGGGAAACCCAAAGCATACTGAAGTGCTGGGAAGTACATATAATGACCTGAGTAAAACGCCTAACCAATTAAATCAATGGGGAGCATTTGATCATGAAACATTCAGCGTGGATGATCATGTAACGGCCTATATTAAATTTGAAAATGGAGCGTCGCTTCTTTTAGAAACTTCTTGGGCAGCTAATATCGAAGATGATGAAGAGCACGTAAGCATATCAGGGGTAGAGGGCGGTTTAAGTGTGTTTCCGTTTGAACTATACACGTCTAAAAACGGTATGCTCATGAACAGTACGTCACCTTGGATAGATGGAGAAGATGATTACAGCCTAAGTCAGGCTAAAAATTTCGTTGAAGCGTGTAAAGGAAATGCTGAATTAGTGGTAAAGCCACAAGAAGCGCTTCAAGTCTCAGCTATTATTGACGAAATATATCGCACAGGGGGAAATTAAAATGAAACTTGGAGTATTCACGGTCTTATTTGCGGATCTTTCTTTTGAAGAGATGTTAGATAAAGTAAAAGCAGCAGGTCTTCATGCTGTTGAAATCGGAACGGGCGGCTATCCGGGAAACAGCCATTGTCCGCTAGATGAGCTGCTTGAAGATAAAGAAAAAAGAGAAGCCTATATGAAGCAGATAAAAGACCGCGGACTTACAATCAGCGCATTTAGCTGCCACGGCAATCCTATTTCACCTGAGGCAAGTTTTGCAAAAGAATCTGACGAAACGCTTCGCAAGACCATCCAACTAGCATCATTAGTAGATGTTCCAGTGGTGAACTGTTTCTCTGGAACAGCAGGAGATCACGAAGAAGCCAAGTACCCAAACTGGCCTGTTACTCCTTGGCCTAACGAGTATGGAGACGTATTGAATTGGCAATGGGAAAATAAGCTTGTTCCTTATTGGAAAGAAATTGGAGAACTAGCCGAGGAGCATAATGTGAAAATTGGTTTAGAACTTCACGGCGGATTTTTAGTTCATACTCCGTATACGCTCCTAAAGCTTCGCGAAAAAACAAGTCCAGCGATTGGCGCTAACCTTGATCCAAGTCATTTATGGTGGCAAGGAATTGATCCGGTAGGAGCTATTAAAATTTTAGCAAAAGAAAATGCGATTCATCATTTCCATGCAAAGGATACGTACTTGGACCAGGATAATATTAACATGTATGGCCTGACGGATATGCAGCCATACGGAGAAGTCCAAACGCGTGCATGGACGTTTAGATCCGTAGGGTGCGGACATGATGTAAAAGAGTGGTCTGATATGATGAGTGCACTTCGCACATACGGATACGATTATGTAGTCAGCATTGAGCACGAAGATCCAATCATGTCGATTGAAGAAGGATTTAAACGCGCGGTTACAAACTTACAAAGTGTATTAATTGAAGAAACTCCCTCACAAATGTGGTGGGCGTAAGCAAAAAGAAGCATCTCTAAAAAGAGGTGCTTCTTTTATTTTCGTTAATAAATCAATTCGTCTTTTGTTCACCTGAACTTCGATACAAACGGGTGATTGGTAACCCAAAAGCGCCAAGGGTAATCCTTCGCTTCACCAGAATTATCAATGCCAACGCGAGGTCCGGCGGAAATCTCTGAAGGAGTGAAGCCACGAGCAATATAAAGAGGAGGGCTGGTTAAATCATGACCGTACAAATCCATTGAAACCCCTAGTGCTTTTGTTAGTTTCCCAGGACCGTTTGTCCAATTTATTTCATTTTCCATCCCTCGACGTCTATTTTTCATCAAATTTTTTCCGCTAAATGGCTCAATAGCTCGAATGAGGACGCCTTCTGGACAATCGATGTCGCTGCTTACAACATTGAGTAAACAATGTGTATGCATTGTATGCGTATAGGCATGACCAGGAGGACCGAACATTACCTCCGTTCTTTTTGTGCGCCGGTTATTAAAGCTATGAGCTGCTCGGTCGAAAGGCCCTTTATAAGCCTCTGTTTCTACAATAAAACCAGATGCAGTTCCTTCTGCCGTTTCGTGAACAAGAAGACATCCTAACAGCGACTGAGCTAATTCAAGTGTAGGCTGTTGGTAAAATAAAAGAGGAAGTGGTTCAATCGCTAAAAGAGAACGCGTCATTTGCTGTAGTCCATCCTTTCAAAACAGAGTCATTCACGCTGTTATGCGCATCTTTTATTATGATGTTTTCTTTGTTATTTTGCAAAGGGAGGCACTGATTAATACAGTAATCTTTCTTATCCCACGTTCAAGTATTTATCATGATTCAACTCACTCTATGAAATTATTTTATTTTAAAGAATGGTTTCGTTTTGCACGTATAGGGGGAATATTTTACTACAATACTTCGCTTTTGCTGCTGGTATGATATACACAGTTCATCCATATTTTACATGCTTTTAGTTTTAAAAAATAGTGATCCGTCTTTTCTTTATTTTCGTTCTACACATGAAAGCAAAATAAAAAGATTGAATTGTAGAAAGTTCTTTATAAATGGAAATAAAGAAAAAATATCCTTCAAAGAGTATTTAAGGGATTTTAGAACATATTAAAAATAAAATTTATACACTGTGAGGAATAGCTATGAACATCCACTTTGATACATTAATGAACTTATCAATTAAACATATTTTTGGGCCTGCATCTCAAACGATCAACCATCTGACATATCATTCAAAGCAGGTTCACGACGGATCAGTATTTTTTAGTATAAAAGGTGAAAATGAAGATGGACATCAATATATCAAAGAAGCTATAACTAGAGGAGCCGTAGCAGTCTTTGGGACAAGCATTGAGGAGCTGCGTCTTTTGAGTACTCAGTATTCTCACTGTACGTTTTTAGCTGTTGATGACGTTCGCAAAGTAATGGCGTCTTTTTCTAAAATGTATTTTGATTATACGGATGAAAAAATTGAGACAATTGGCGTTACAGGTACAAATGGTAAAACAACCGTAGCAGCTTACGTAAGGTCGCTTTTAACTCTTTTAAAATTGCCGACAGGATCGATTGGAACGACCGGCATTTGGTCATCAAAGAAGAAGTTAGTTTATAAAAAAAGTACGCCTACAACACCTGAATCGGTAGACTTACATAAAATTTTTTATGATTTGTATACAAGAGGCGATGAAGCGGCAGTGATGGAAGTATCTTCAATTGCGATTGATCAGCAGCGAGTAGAAGATATTTATTTTGATGTAGCCATTCACACAAATCTTTCAGAAGAGCACTTAGAGTATCATAAAACGTTTGAGCACTATAAAAAATGCAAGATGAAATTATTTCAGCAGGCAAAACATGCCGTTATTAATATAGATGATCAGGACATGGGTAAAGACTTGAGCAGGCTATTTGAAGGACCTAAAGTCACGTATAGCTTATTAAATAATGCGGAGGCAACTCTGCAAGCAAAAAACATTACTGTCAAAGAAGGGGGCTCTTTCTTTGATTTACTGTATAAAGGACAGTCATACAAAGTAGCAGTGCCTGTATATGGCGATTACAACATTGCTAACGTGCTAGCGGCCATTGGTACAGCTCTTCATTTTGAATACCACATTGAGGATATTATTAGCGTGCTTCCTCAATTGGAAAGTCCAGAAGGGCGCTTTCAAGTGGTAGAAGGTCCCAATAACCAAAAAGTGATTTTAGACTATGCCCATACGCCTGTTGCCCTTACGCGTCTAGTAGAAGAAGTAAAAAAGATGGAGTATAACCAGCTAATTGTCATGATTGCAGGAATCGGCATTCGAGATTTTAATAAAATGCCTAAAATGGCGCGTGTCATTGAAGGAAAAGCGGATGAAATTATCGTAACGGTTGATCATCCAGGTCATCATGATCCGAACGTAATTGTAGATCAAGTGATGACGGGTTTTTCAAATCCGAGCGCAAGTAATATTCACCGCGCCCCTACTCGAACAGAAGGAGTATTAAAGTCGCTTTCTTTAGGAAAGCCGAATGATATTATCTTACTTACAAGCGGCTGTATTAACGGCGCTCAGCTTGTAAAAGGAAACGAAATTCCGCATTCCGATGAAGAAATTATTGCTTCTTATTATGCATCGTTAAGCAATATTTCCTAATACTCTTCTTCATTTATCTATCGAACGAACGTGTAGAAATTGAAACAGCATACGAAAGAAGGTCTCTTACTATTTTTAGAGACCTTCTTTTTGCATCAAAACTATAGGCTGTTTTCTCGCTGTGTTTTTGGTTCTTCAATTTTTACATCATGTTCTTTAGCCAGCTTTTTAATAGCTGCAGTGTAACCGCGTATGCCTTTTCGTGCTTCATCAAGCATAGCGTTTGCCTCAGCAATAAGGTTGCGGTCCTGCTTTTCTAAAGCGCTGACAATTTTAATGAAAGCATTATACTGGGTATTGGCAGCCTTTATATAGCTTTCATGAATCTTTCGAAGATCGTCGGTTTCTACATCGATGTTTTCCAGTTCGTCAACAAATTTACGATAGGTAGGAATGACTTCACTCGTCATCGTATCATACATCACTGCGTCACTTGTGTAGTTAGCGCCTGTAACAGAATCGTATGCGTCAATCGCTTCTTTTTCAAGCTGAGCCGCTTTTTTTAAATCTTGATTGTTATAGTCGATTAAATCATCTTGAACAGGATCACTAAAGCAGGCGGATAATAAAAACAAAAGAGGGATAAGACAAAATAAAACCTTCTTCAATGAATTTCACCTCCGTTTAACAATGTATGAAACATCTGCTTGGCAAAGTCGGTTTTAATAACTGGAGAAAAAGAAGGGAGTGTATAAAAGGATTTTTAAAGGTCGACAGTGAATTTATTCATAAGTCGGTTTGTAGTTGACCACCCCTTAGTAGCAGGAAGGAAGAGAAAATGATTAAAATAAAAAGAGACCACTTAATGAACAATGAAGTTATTGAACTGGTAAGTTCTCACCTTCAAGGAATGAACTTACATTCACCCCCTGAAAGTATTCATGCTCTAAATATTGAAAACTTAAAGCAACGTGATATTACGTTTTGGAGCGTGTGGAAAGACAGTCAGCTAGCAGGGTGCGGGGCTTTAAAAGAGTTAGATGAGCATCACGGAGAAATTAAATCGATGCGAACAGCTACCGCCCATTTGCGGAAAGGAATCGCTAAAGAGCTGCTGCAGTACATAATAAACGAAGCACAAAAACGAGGGTACCGACGCTTAAGCTTAGAAACAGGATCCGCGTCTGCTTTTGAACCGGCTAGAAAGCTGTACGCCAGTTTTGGATTTTACGAGTGCGAACCGTTTTCTACCTACAAAGAAGATCCATACAGTGTATTTATGACAAAGAAATTGAATGATTAAAAGAGGATGGGACAAAAGTATTTTAGTTGAAGGAAAATCCGAAAGAGGAATCGAGATTCTTGATGGAGAATCCAACTCGTTCGGATTTTTTCATGGTAATCGACAGCGGTGTAACAAATGATTCATACCTGATCATTTATCCCGTTTGTGTGTCTTTAGATTGAATTGATTTAGTTATGTCTCAACCTCTTTGTTTTTTGTTTTGTCATAATTCATATAAAAAGGTATAAACTAGGTTTTCTTACTAGACAAAAAGGTTTTTCCTAAGTAGTATAGGTATCAGATAATACAAAACGAATGTTCAGTATAAATAATAAATGTGCGGGGCGGTGGAAATAGCTTGAATAAAAAAAAGCTTCAAAGTGAACAAACCAAAAGAAAAGTGGCAGATGCCGCTAAAGCATTGTTTTCTCAAAAAGGCTATAAAGCTACATCTATTGAGGAAATTGTAGAGGCTACGGGAAGCAGTAAAGGGAATATTTATTATCACTTTAAAAGTAAAGAAGGGCTTTTTCTCTATTTAATAGACGAATGGGATCTCGAGTGGGAACGAAACTGGAAAGAAAGAGAGTCTCTTTACAAAACAACAAGAGATAAGCTTTTTGGAATTGCGGAGCAAATCATTTTAGATGATTTAAATCATCCTCTTACGAAAGCCGCCGATGAGTTTTTTAACAACGAGGAAAAGGGCAGCGACATCGAAGAGCGAATTGATGAGATGGTGAAACGACACGTGGAGTTTAACCGGGAACTTTTGCAAAAAGGCATTGATGAAGGAGAGTTTTCTCCTAAAAATGCAGAACAGCTTGCAGTGATTTTAGAAGGGCTGTTTGTTGGAATGAGCCGTATGTCTCGAAAAACGAACACGGAAAATGCCCTGCAGCTTTACCATTCAGCAATCGATGTATTTTTAAACGGAATTATAGCAAGGTCTTCTTAAATAATCGGGGATGCTTATTGCGGTAATGAGTAATCCCTCATTATTTTGTATTTTTATAGACCGAACGTTCAGTATTTTTGTAATCAGGAGGTTTATATGTCATTATTGTTAAGAAATCGAGCGGCGATTTTGCTGCTCATGCTAAATATTTTTATTATTTTTACAGGAATCGGTCTCGTTATTCCAATTATGCCAACATATATGACGGAGCTTCATATCAACGGCAGCGTGATGGGGCTTTTAGTAGCGGTGTTTTCACTAACTCAATTTCTGTTTTCACCTTTAGCGGGCCGGTTATCAGATTCGTTAGGGAGAAAGAAAATTATTGTAGCGGGAATGATTGTTTTTGCCTTGTCTGAATGGTTCTTTGGTTCAGTGAGTACACCTCTTTTATTATTTGTATCGAGAATGTTAGGCGGGGTCGGGGCCGCGCTTATTATGCCTGCTGTTATGGCTTATACAGCGGACGTGACGTCTGCTAAAGAACGCGCTAAAGGAATGGGCTATGTGACGGCGGCGATTACAACAGGATTTATTATTGGGCCCGGTATCGGAGGCTTTTTAGCTGAATACGGCATGCGTGTACCATTTTATATGGCCGCAGTAGCAGGAGGCTTGGCTGCAGTGATTACGCTTTTTGTTTTGCCAGAGTCTCGTCCTGTACAAAATCATGCTGTTTCAAACAATGAGAATCCAAAAGAAGATCGGCTGCTACTGCAGCTTATGAATTCCTATAAAGAACCTTATTTTCTAAGTTTAATTATTGTTTTTGTGACATCGTTTGGATTATCCAATTATGAAACGATTTTTTCACTATTTGTTGATCATAAATTTAGCTTTACGCCAAAAGATATTGCGTTTGTTATTACGTTTGGCTCTATTGCGGGGGCTGTAGTGCAGGTTACGATTTTTGGCTGGATTTTAAATAAGTTTGGTGAAAAAAGAGTGATTTCGTTTTGCTTGATGATGACGGGACTTTTTATTTTACTTACGCTATTTGTGCACACGTACTGGCTTATTATTGTTGTGACATTCATCGTCTTTTTAGCAACAGATATTTTACGTCCGGCAATCAGCACGCAAATGTCGATGATGGCACAAGACGACCAAGGGTATGTAGCCGGACTAAATTCTGCTTATACAAGTCTTGGGAATATTATTGGACCAGTTGTAGCAGGCTTTCTCTTTGATATAAACATTAATTATCCGTACGTATCAGCTGCACTTGTACTGCTGCTTTGTTTTCTTTTATCTTTAAGAGCAGGGAAGGACAGAAAAACAGCTGTGAGAAATCAAGCGGTTCAAGAGAAATAACCATAAGGAAAAAATAATAGAATTCTTAGGGAATAGAAGATCTCTAGTAGCTTACTGGAGGTCTTTTGATTATTCTTTTAGTAAAGGTGTAAGGTTTACAACGCCACTCAGCCTATAGAGAAGCTTTATTTTATCGGCAAAACAGTGAAATGGTTGCAAATAAAAAAGGTTAATAGTAAACTTTAAACGTAACAAGAATAGTATGGGAGCTTGCGCGGGGCAGGCTGAGAGTACAGGGACGCCTGTTGACCATTTGAACCTGTTGGATAATGCCAGCGCAGGGAATGTGAGTACATACCAAAGCACTTTGCGCATGCAAGGTGCTTTTTTGTCTTTTTTTTGCAGTGTTAAAACTAAATGAAAAGAGTGAGAGAATATGGATATTAGTAAAATTTCAGCTCAATTAGAAAAAGTAAGAGATACAAGTCCGCTTGTTCATAATATTACGAATGTTGTGGTAACCAATTTTACTGCAAATGGACTGCTTGCACTAGGAGCTTCACCTGTTATGGCTTATGCGAAGGAAGAAGTGGCTGACATGGCACGAATCGCCGGAGCGCTTGTTTTAAATATGGGTACACTGACGGCTCAAGAAGTAGAAGCGATGAGAATAGCAGGAAAATCAGCAAATGAAAATGGCGTGCCGGTTATTTTCGATCCTGTAGGAGCCGGAGCGACACCGTTTCGTACAGAAGTAGCACGTCAGCTTGTAGAAGAATTAAATATTGCAGTTATTCGTGGTAACGCTGCTGAAGTTGCGAATGTAGTAGGCGAGTCATGGCTCATTAAAGGCGTTGATTCATTAGAAGGGCAAGGAGACGTCATTGAACTTGCTGAGAAAGCAGCGAACAAATTAGATACAGTGATTGTTATCACGGGTAAACAAGATGTAATCACAGATGGAAACACAACGTATACAGTAGACAACGGTCACCCGTTATTTACGAAAGTGACGGGTACTGGGTGTCTGCTGACATCAATTATAGGAGCTTTCGCTGCTGTAGAAAAAGAATATGTCGAGGCAAGCGTTGCTGCTTTAAGTTTTTACGGAGTGGCAGGTGAGATCGCCGCAGCGAAAAAAGGTGAAGAAGGGCCGGGAAGCTTTCAAATTGAGCTGTTAAACCAGCTTCATCTTTTATCTGGGCAGGATATTGAATCATATGCAAGAGTACATCAACGTTAAAAGGAGCCGGAAAATGACAAACGAAGAAATCAAAAAGCTGCTGCAAGTTTATTTTATAATGGGCAGCAATAACTGTAAAAAAGATCCGAAAGAAGTGTTGAAAGAAGCAATTGAAGGCGGCGTTACCGTGTTTCAATTTCGTGAAAAAGGCGAAGGTGCCTTAACAGGAGAAGCGAAATATCAGCTGGCGAAGGAACTTCAGCAAATTTGTCAGCAGCACAGCGTTCCTTTTGTTGTGAATGATGATCTTGACTTAGCGATCCGCTTACAAGCAGATGGCGTTCATATTGGACAAGAAGATGAAAAAGCTCATATTGTTCGAGAGAAAATAGGAAAAGGGATTGTGGGCGTCTCTGTTCATAATGTACAAGAGCTGCAGCAAGCGATAAAAGACGGGGCGGATTATGTAGGAATGGGACCTGTTTTTCCTACTTCTACAAAAAAAGACGCAAAAGCAGTGCAAGGTACAAAATTAATTGAAGAAGTGCGAAACCAGAATATTGACTTTCCAATTGTAGGAATCGGTGGCATCACGCCTGAAAATGCCAAACAAGTAGTAGAAGCAGGTGCAGATGGCGTTTCTATTATTACCGCGATTAGCTTAGCAGCGTCTCCAAAAGAAAAAGCAGCTCAATTGAAAGAAGCGGTAGGAAAATAAAAAAAGCGCACACTGTGCGCTTTTTTTATTATAGCTGAACAGTTTGAGGAGTTTCTTCGCCTTCATTCATGAAGCGAATTTCGTTCGGCGTAATTTCAAGAACAACATACTCAGGGTCATTTGGACCGTCAAACCATTCTTTCATGTGATCGTTCCATATACGCCCTTTTAATTGATCACCAGTACGAAGAACAGCTGTACCAGATAATTCTAAGTATTGATCGCCATATCCTTCACCGCTGTAGCCCAATAGTACGTGCACGTTCGGATTGGCTTCGATTTCTTCTGCCTTATGTGTATTGATATTTGTTGGTGTGTAAAGAGCGATACCCTCTTCATCGCTAAAGAATGTCATATAGCGAGAATGGGGTTTGTTGTTTACAACTGTGGCTAATGTTCCTACACGATTTCCTTCTAATACTTCGTTTACTTTTTTAGCAATTTTTTGTTCATTCATTTTATCCATCTCCTTTATTACTTTTTATGTTCCTCAATCGAAGATAAATAAAACATACATGTCTAAAAAAAATATAAGTTAACAATAAAATAGTTATGTAAACTAATAAAATGAAAAATAAAAAAAGCTAGCTACAGCTAACTAAAAAATAAGCCCGCACTGCCGTAACCCTAAGTGTCTTAAATACCCAGATCTACTAGGTGGGTGCCCTCATAGCCGGGTTTAGCGTCCCAAGAAGGGCGTGCTATCTGCAGCTAAATTTTGAGCTCCCTTTTAACACTCAAAGGTTTAAGACAACATGAGTATACGCACAGCGCAGGTATGTATAACAAATGTAAATAAGATGCCGATATATAAATGTTTTCTAATTAATCAACTTTCATCGTACAAGAAATGATTATAACGGAATAATGAATGGAACGCAAGACTTTTATTTAAAGTTTTTCTTCTCTAACATCTTGGCGGGGAAGCAGTAACAAAATAAGAAAAGGGCCCGCAACTGGAATGAAACATAAAAGAAGGTAAGGCCGGGATGCAATCCTTTCTTTTGTCATAACGGAGTAAGAAAGCCACGTTAAAACAAAAAAATCAGCGGTCATCACGCTAACAAGCTGTGACTGCATAAAAGCATCTCCATAAGCTTTTATTGAACCTACGGATAGTCCGTATACGTAACCTGAAATCGTGAGCGCTAAGCACAGTCCAATCCATAGACGAGAAGAAATGATAGCAATGAAGCGTGAAGAAATACGCGAACGTGTTCGAACTTTTTGTCCTTTCCAATGATAATAGAACAAAAGAGAAAAAGCTCCAAGCGCAAATGATAGAAGAGAAAATGGCCATCCAGGCAGTTTGTATGTATCTTTTTTACAGATCATTATCATAAACAATACTGGGAAAAGTCCTAAAAAAGAGAATACCATAACCACGAGCGGATCTACCTGTTGAAAATTTCCTGTGATAAGATTTTTAAACAGCAAATCATTAGCGGCGCTTGCTCCCGGAGCTAGCAGCAAGGCGTATAGTACAAGCATAGCCCATACAATGATATACATATTCTCAACTCCTTTTACTTGTTTTAGTGTACAAAAACCATTTCAGTATATTTCCCCGTCTTGTGACGAAGGGAAACGCTTGAAACTCTTCTTTAATTAGGTGTAATATTACACTAAAGAAATGTACGTGTATAGAAAGAAAGGGCTGTGAAAATGAATAAACAAGAAGTAATTAAATCAGTATCGGATAAAATACGATTAATTCGTTTAGAAAGAAACTATTCACAAGACAGAATGGCTGAAGTCATTGGTATTTCCAAAAAAACATTGGTTCAAATTGAAAAAGGGCGCACGGAAGCAGGGTGGACGACCACTGTTGCAGTATGCGGTTTGTTTGGTGACAGTGAAATCCTTCAATCGGTTTTAGGAGACGTTCCTTTAGAAGTAGTAGAAATCATTGCTCATAACGGCGTATCTTCTCCAAAAGATAAAACGCTCGGAGGAAGAGTATGGTGGAAAGAAATTCAAAAAGAAGGCTCTTTTCGTCTGCAGCAAAATATGATTAGTCAGCACTATCGCATTTTAGATGACCAAGACTATCGATGGTTTAGTTCATTTGATAAAAGCGAAGCGGTAAAAAGGTTTGAAGAATTAACGAATGAATAAAAAAGAGGCCGAGACGTAACGAAATCACTGCATATATGAAACCTACGTTCACCCTATCCATAAAAAAATCCGAACGAGTTTGATTCTCCATCAAGAGTCTTAATTCATCGTTCGGATTTTTCTTCCATTGCTATACTTTTGTCTCAGCCTCTACTGATTCATTAAGGTACCTGATGAGGGACGACTGAACCAATTCCATAGCTCTACATCTCCAAGTGACGCATATGTGATCGACGGATCATTTTTTAATTTCAGAAGCTTTTTTGTAGGCCCTGTAATCACAACGCCGTACACACCGACGCCATGTTTTTTCACATAAGAATATCGCTGCTTTAGCAACAGATCCGAATGGTCTAGCTGACGAACTTTTTGGACCGTTTCTTCATTATCAGCTAATAGTTTCATCATATTTAAAACGTTCGACTTGCTAGTAGAGTGGGTTTGATTTCCTTTGTGTTCGTAAGGTAAGTCTAGAAACTCTGGAAAGCCAAATGTTGATGTTAAGTCAATTAATGGCTCGTCTTTTGTACTTGTTTTTTGTTCGTGCCCTGTATTAAGCGCGTACCAAGAGGTAGAAAAATCACGGCTGTCGATGGCGTTCATTTTTTGCTGAACTTCTTTTAGCGAGTACGTATCATCAAAAGAAATAGCCACTTCGCTTACCGTTCCTTTTGGTAGATTTTCTAATGCTTTCCATGTTTCATTCGTCCATTCCTTATACTCTTTTGTATGTAGCTTTAGTTTTTTTGGATCAGGATAGACAAAAGAAAGGTTAAGATCGTATTTGCCGCCAGGAAATTCTTTTTCTACACCGCTTGTTTTATCAAACAGCTGATGAAATGTAAACGTCCCAATGGCCTGCTCTTCACGTCCAATTTGCTTATAAGCTTCCATTTGCGACTGCATGCGGAAAAAGGACTGTGTATCAGAAGTGGTTTCACGTATATGAACGTTCGGAAAAGCAGATTCGATAGCCGCTTGATTCACGCTGTTTATGTATTCGGTTTTTGATTGATGATAATATACAATAGATAAAAAGCTGCCGATTATCCATAGCAGAACGACAGAGCCAATGACAGTTGTCACATTTGAAAGGCGCTGCTTCCATTTGGCGATATAAATGGACTTTTTAACTTTTTTATTATCCAACATCGTATCGTCACTTAATGAAGTAGCTGATGCAGTTGGCGATAACGGTTCATCTTCGGTTAGCAAGTGCTCCAAATGAGCTGAGCATGCTTCACAATTTTCCGTATGTTCTTCAAGTGTTTCTGCTTCTTTGTCTGTCAAAGTGCCGTTTTTATATTTTTCCCATTGATGCTTCATATCTTGACAGCTCATCCGTCCTCTTCCTTTCTTTTTTTCAATTGTTGACGACCACGATACAAGTCCATTTTCACTTTTGACAGAGTAAAGCCAGTCATTTCTGCAATCTCTTCATATGTGAAGCCGTGATAATCTCGTAACAGTACAATATTCTGCTTAGCCGGAGGCAAAGCAGATACATCAGAAAGCCAGCCGTCGATTTCACTTTGAATCATCACTTGTTCTTCAGCACTTGGCTGAGGAGTAAAGTGCCATTCTTCTATTTCGACAGTAGGGCGTTTTTTTTCTTTTCGATACCAGTCAATAAAGGCGTGATAAGCAATTTTGAACAGCCAAGGCTTCACTTCCTCGCCTTTATATGTTTCTAAGTGTAAAAGTGCCCGGTAAAAGGTCTCCTGCATTAAATCTTCCGCTGATTCTTTTCTGCGAGTAAGAGAGAGAAGATAGCGCAGCAAATCATGCATGTGCTGTTTATAAATGTGTTCAAAGTTATGCTGTTGTGCCATTTTCTCCCCCTTTCATTTAATCAACGCAATTTGTGGATAAAAGTTTCGGTTTTTTTATCAAAAATCGTATGTAATAGATAAAAGATGCTTAAAATACGATATATAGCTTATCATACTAAAAAGAAAACCATATGAAATTCGACATAATTCCGTGTAATTTGTCATTTTTTTAAAAAACTAAAGGGTAATTGGTGTTCGAAGGAAACAGAAAATGTTATGATAGAACAAGGATGTGCTCTTACAAAAAACAGCTACATACATAATAAAAAATACAGCGTTTGTTTGCAAAATAAAAATGGACAAACACATGTTGTTTAACCATGGATGTTTGTGGGAAAATGAACTAAGTATTTTCAACAAAAAGTAAATTAAATTGTGTTTTCACTTATAAAAAACACGGTAAATTGGAAAAGGTGGGGTCATGATGGACGTAGAAAATACACAAGGTACAGAAGAACAAGCACCTAAAGTCAAAGCAGCTAAAGTTGGCGATACGATTCAGCCAAAAAAAGGCGACTATAAAGGATTTAAAGGAATTGTTATGGTAGTGCGAGACAATTCGGTTATCGTAGATTTTGGGAAAGATGCTGAAACGGGCGAATCCATGAAAACAGTTGTTAATCATAAAAACTATAAAATCGTAAAAAAGTAGGTGAATAACCTACTTTTTTTTACTGAATATATGTTTAAAGGCTGCGATTTTTCTATCGGAAACCTTAGAGAAAAGCGTAGGTAAAGCAATTCTTTGAGATGAACAATGTTTTTTAGTAAACTATAGAAAGTATGCAGAAAGAAAGGATTTTTGTTATGTCAATTCAACTATCACAATTATCATTACCGCAAGAGGTTCTTTCGCTTTTAGCGAATCGTAAATATGAAAATTTGTCCGATGCTGATCAGCTATTAATTGGAAAAGGCGGCTATACAGCAGAAGAAGCAGATATTTTAGAAGATGCCATTATTGCCTTGTCACTAGGGAAAAACGTACTTTTAAAGGGGCCAACAGGTTCAGGTAAAACAAAGCTGGCTGAAACGCTGTCGCATTTATTTTCTCAGCCGATGCATAGCGTTAACTGCTCGGTTGACTTAGATGCAGAAGCGCTGCTTGGTTTTAAAACAATTGCTGAACAAGAAGGGAAAACAGGTATTGAGTTTGTGGAAGGACCTGTTATTCAGGCAATGAAAAAAGGCCATTTATTATATATTGATGAAATTAACATGGCTAAACCTGAAACGCTTCCTATTTTAAACGGGGTTCTTGATTACCGGAAAATGATTACGAACCCATTCACTGGAGATGTAGTACGCGGTCAGCAAACGTTCGGCGTAGTAGCGGCTATTAATGAGGGGTATGTTGGTACTGTTCCATTAAACGAAGCATTAAAAAATCGTTTTGTTGTTATTGAAGTTCCGTATATTCAAGGAGGCAGCTTAAAGCAAGTTCTGATGTCTCAGTCTCAGTTAAAAGACGAAAAATTAATTGATAAATTTGTCACGCTCTCTGCAGATTTAATTACTCAAGTTCAAAGCGGCCATGTATCAGAAGAAGCTGCGTCTATTCGTGCGCTTATTGATACGTGTGATTTAGCTCTTTATATGCCGCCTCTTCGCGCGATTAAACGCGGTATTATTGAAAAGCTAGAAGATGAAAGGGAAAAAGCCGCCATTCAAAATATTGCTGAAACATTATTTGAGTAAGGAGTGGCGCTATGCGATTTATTAAATTTAACGACAAAAATGTAGATTCCTTTCTCTATATGGAGCTGGCAGATTTAACGAAAACATTAACAAAAAATGATGAAATTGAAGTAGAGTATCGCGTTTCGTCTTATTATGATCCTGTACACGGCATTATTTATCTCAGTCACTTTTGGGATAACCGTCCAGAACAAGACAAAGTGTACGGCTTAAAAAGTGATGTATTTTTAAGAAGTATTGGAAGCTATAAGCATTCAAACTTCAAAGAAATTAATGCATATTTAAAGAAAATAAATAAAACCTCGGTACCTAGCTTAGCTAAGCAGCTGTTTATGCTGTTTGAAGATATTCGTTTAGAAGAAGTATGCAAACGCGAACGTTCTGGAACGAAAAAAGCCTTCGCCGTCAGAAGACAGCTCTATAGAAAATATTTTGCTACACAAATGAGCGCAAATTTAACAAAAAGCGTGTATACGGATGCACTTTTTAACGGCATCTACTTGCTATTGACGGCCGAAAATCCATTTGAAGAAATTCCTTCAATGAGTGAATCGATTAATTTAGCGATGCCTTTTATTCGCAGACAGCTAACAAATGTATATGAAGCTAAAACAACAAAAGATGTATCGCGCATCTGTCTTGAACTTGTAGATGTTTTTGATGATATTATTGAAAAAGATATGCTTAATACTTATTTCTTCTTGGCTGAACTCCAGTATGATCAGTTAGAAGAAGGGTTAACATTTGAAGATTTAAAGCGCAAAGATTCATTAGTGAACGATGATATTTTAGAGCATGAAAAAGACGGGGATGAAGACATTCACGAAGAGAAAATGGAAATGTGGCATCGAGAGACAAGCGAAGCGACGCAAAGTTTTCTACAGTTTGATATGGATCAAGGCTCAAAAACAGACATGCTAGGCGATGGTGTTCGTGAAGGCGACGATGGAGATCAAGCAATGGGCATGGTGCAAGGGTCTTCTCAAAAAACATCGCGCAACGATTATTCTCAAATCGAAGCCATGGAGCAAACGCATCCGGAAAAAGACGGGGAAGCGGATTATGAGTATGGGAAAGAAAATAAGCATGCCTATGCTGTTTTTATAGATTCTAAACTTCCGAACGACGATCACGTTGTTCAGTATGATGAGAATAAAAAAATTATTGCATCGTATCAAAAGAAATTAAAGCAAATGATTGAAAAAACGCTTGAACATAAAAAAACGCTTCCTAGAAGCGAGCTGCACTTTGGCCGATTGAATAAAAAGCTTCTAAAACTATGGACAGACGACAATCCTCGTTTGTTTTATAAAAAAGATGAAGATTCTGCGCAAATTGATGCCGTCTTTTCTCTTTTAGTTGACTGTTCCGCATCGATGTACGACAAAATGGATGAAACGAAGCTTGGGATTACGCTATTTCATGAAGCGTTAAAGTCTGTTATGGTGCCTCATCAAATTGTAGGGTTTTGGGAAGATACAAATGATGCCACCGAAACGAGCCAGCCTAACTACCTGCAGACGGTTATGGACTTTCAAGCATCGTTAAAGCGTAAAAGCGGTCCTGAAATTATGCAGCTTGAGCCTGAAGAAGACAACCGTGATGGATTTGCTATTCGCCATATGACACGCCGTTTGCTTCAGCGTTCTGAACAGCAGAAGTTTTTACTTGTGTTTTCAGACGGTGAACCAGCCGCTATGGGATATGAACAAAATGGTATTGTAGATACGCACGAAGCGGTATTAGAAGCACGCAAGCACGGAATTGAAGTCATCAACGTCTTTTTATCCAACGGAGAAATTGATGAAGGACAAAAGAAAACCATTCAAAATATGTACGGGAAATATAGTATTCTAGTACCAAACATCGAAGAACTTCCCGATGTGCTATTTCCTTTACTGAAGAAATTACTTCATAAAAGCATTTAAAAAAGTCGAAGCATATTGCTTCGACTTTTTTTGCTATTGACCGTTAAAGAGGAGCGAGGTAAGTTAAATATATATGAAAAAGAGAGAAGGAATGGCAAGTGGAAGGAGTTCAAACGTCATCTAGAAGAGCATGGGGGCTGCTGCTTGTAATCATTGGTGCCACAATGTGGGGAGTATCTGGCACGGTGGCTCAATATTTATTTCAGCATAAAAGTTTTAACGCAGAATGGCTGGTCGTCGTTCGTATGTTAGTATCCGGATTGCTGCTTTTGGCAATAGCCTCTAAGCAGCGCAATATTTTTGCAATTTGGAAAACAAAAGAAGAGAGGACTTCGCTGCTTTTGTTTGGTGTAATCGGTATGCTCGGCGTGCAGTATACATATTTTGCAGCTATTGAAGCAGGAAACGCTGCTACAGCTACAGTGCTTCAATATACGTCGCCAATATTTATTATTGGCTATTTAGCTGTGCAAGCAAGAAAGTGGCCGGTGAAAGTAGAAATGATTTCTGTTGCGCTCGTCATAACGGGGACATTTTTTCTTGCAACAAGCGGAAATTTTAACGAGCTGTCTATTACAGGATGGGCGTTGTTTTGGGGGATTGGGGCAGCTGTGACGTCTGCTTTTTATACGCTTCAGCCTAAACGCCTTCTTGCGAAATGGAGCTCAATTGAAGTAGTAGGCTGGGGAATGGTGATAGGTGGAGTAAGTTTTTCATTTATTCACCCGCCGTGGCATATAGCAGGTGAGTGGTCGCTATTGTCGCTGTGTGCGGTGTTATTTGTAGTCATCTTTGGAACGCTTATTGCATTTTATTGCTATTTGGAAAGTTTGAAGCATATTAGCGCTTCTGAAGCCATTGTTCTTGCGTCAGCAGAGCCTTTATCAGCAGCGGCGCTCTCTGTTCTATGGCTTCATGTGACCTTTGGATGGACGGAGTGGTTAGGTACGATTCTTATTATCGCTACGGTATTTTTACTTTCTCAGCGAAAGCCAGAGGTGACGTCATAAGTAAAAAGGACTTTCATTTGAAAGTCCTTTTTACTTTTATAGAGGTTTTAGTGTAAACGTGTTTGTATACGAGCGGTTAGCATATAGTGTGTAATCAGGATGTGTTTTAGCTCCCCAGCTGTCGTCTCCGCCAACGCCCATTTGCTTGTAGTTAACCCGCACGGTTACTGAATCGCTTGACGGCAATTTGTAAAAATGATCGTAAGCCTCCAGTTCAAAAGGTGAGTAAGGTAAAGCGTTCAGCTCGACTGTTGGCAAACCTTTTATCAAAAAGCCGCGTCCTTGATCGTTTGTAATAGTGGCCCATCGAACGTCCGTTTTATTTCCGCATTCTTGAGGGCGTAAATACGGTGTAACTTGCTCTTTTACACTGCCTTTATGAAGGGCCAGCTTAGCGCCAGTTTTACGGTCCCAATAATTTTCATGAGGTCCTCTTCCGTACCACGTTAAAGAATCAAAAGCCGCATTCATCGTAAACAGCATGCCGATTTCAGGAATTTCAGGCATTGTCTCAGAAGGTGCTAAAGATTGTTCAATCTTCATTTCACCATCGTTATATAGCGTATACGTTACATAGCAAGAAGCAAGAGAGTTGTCTAAAGCTAGTTCAACCGAAATGATAACAAAGTCAATTTGCGGCTGAACACTTATGTTTTGCACATGCTGCCCTAAGCTTGCTTGACGCCACGTTTGACATCTTTCATGCAGTTTATTCCCGAGGTCATTATCGGTTACTGCACGCCAAAAATTCGGACGGAAACCCGACGCAAGCAGCTCGGTGTGCTCATAGTTGTAAGAAATAAACTGTCCTTTTCGCTTATCAAAAATAGCCGTGAAGTTAGTTCCTGTAACCGTAAGCGTTTGTTCATTTTGGTCAACGGTTAAAGCAGGATGAGCAGCTTTTACTGAAGGTACAGCGGTTTTGGCAGGCAGTACAAACTGTTCGTATGCCACTTCATATCCAGCTGAAGCCCAAGCTGTATCTTTGGACAATCTGAGAGAAAGAGTTAAAACAAATTCATCAGTTTCATTTTCTTGCTCATAAAGAGGATAAGAAAGCGTCAGTTCTTCTGTACCATCAGGAGCTACATTTAAAAGAGACGCATGCTTTTCAACGAGTTCACCGTTTTTTTCAACAGTCCAAACAAAATCATAGGCGTTCAAGTTTGTAAACAAGTGTTTGTTTTGAACGGAAAACTTTCCTTTAGCAGCGTCGACTGCTGTCCACTTTACGGGCTGATAGCATTTTTTTACTTCTGCAATTTTAGGGCTAGCTGTCCCATCAGCAAAGATTAAGCCGTTTCCGCAGAAGTTACCATCGTTAGGCGTATCACCAAAATCTCCCCCGTAAGCTAAGTAAGAAGTACCGTCTTCTGCTGTTGTTTGAAGAGCTTGATCTTTCCAGTCCCATATAAAACCGCCTTGCAAGATCGGATATTGATCGAACAGCTCCCAGTATTTGTATAAATTCCCGCATGAATTGCCCATTGCATGACTGTATTCACATAAGATGTAAGGTTTTTTCGGATTCATTAATGCATAGCGCTCTACATCTGCTGGCTTAACGTACATCGTGCTTTCTATATCTGAAGCATCATAGTCGCGATGATGGAAGATTCCTTCGTAATGAACAAGTCGTGTGGAATCTTTTTCTTTAAAAAAGGTATACATATGGTGAAAGTTTTCTCCGCCAAATGATTCGTTTCCAAGCGACCAAATAATGATAGAAGGGTGGTTTTTGTCACGTTCGTACATCGAACGACAGCGATCCAATACGTTTTCTTTCCATTCTGGCTTGCTTCCTGGAACGGCTTTTTGCTCACCTTCTTGTAAATAAGTCCACGTTCCGTGCGTTTCTAAATTGGTTTCATCAATAACGTACAGTCCGTATTCATCACACAGTTCATACCATACTGAATCGTTAGGATAATGGGATGTACGCACGGCGTTAATATTATGCTGTTTCATCAGCAAAATGTCGTGAAGCATGTCTTCGCGCGTGATGCCTGCCCGGCCTTTTACTGAATCAAATTCGTGGCGATTCACTCCTCGAAGTACAATACGTTTGCCGTTGATTGTCATAAGACCGTTCTTTAGTTCAAATGTACGGAAGCCGACTTTACAGCTTTCTGTTTCAATAATAGAACCAGCAGAATTCTTTAAGCTGAGTACAAGCGTATACAAATGAGGGCTTTCTGCACTCCATTTTTCAGGGCTTTTAATGTGTGTACGCAAGGAGACTGTACGTTGATCGCTCACACTTAAATTTATTTGCAGCGGAGCTTGTAGTACTTCTTGGTCATTCGCGTCATACAGCGTGGCTTCAAATGTTAGACCTTGAGTATCGTGCTCAAAGTAGTTTAAGATATCAGCTGAAACGATAAGTTCACCATCTTGGTAGTTGTTATCAAGCGACGAACGAACGCTAAAGTCATAGATGTGAACTGGTGGAGTAGAATAGAGATACACATCTCGGAAGATGCCGCTCATTCGCCAAAAATCTTGGTCTTCAAGCCAGCTTGCATCACTCCAGCGATATACTTCTACTGCTATCGTATTTTCACCTTCTTGAAGGTAAGAAGTTATATCAAATTCAGCTGGAGTAAAGCTGTCTTCGCTGTATCCAACAAACTCACCGTTAATCCATACGTAAAAAGCAGATTCGACGCCTTGGAAGCTGACGTACACCGGCTGATCTTTCCATTCTGGTTTAGGTGTAAAAGTACGGATGTACTGACCGACAGGGTTATATTTAGTCGGTGCAAAAGGAGGTTCGAGCTCTTCATTTTCAACCCAAGGGTATGTCACGTTTGTATATTGAGGATAGTCATATCCTTGCAGCTGCCAATGTGAAGGAACTGAAATAGAGTCCCATTTCTCATATGAAAACTCAGGTGCGAAAAAGTTTTTGACGCGGGCATCTGCATTTTCAGCAAAATGAAAATACCAGCTGCCATTTAAGCTTTGATAGTAAACAGAAGATTTTCTATCATTTTTTAAGGCCTCTTCGACCGTTTGATAAGGCATAAGTAAAGCGTGTGCTTTTGAACGGTTCAATTGAAAAATTTCAGGGTTGTTATTCCATTCAGGGTATCCGTTTGCAGGTGCTGTATAATGAAATTTCTTGCCGGTTTTTAACACGTCGATCCCTCATTTCTAAAGTACTAGGTTATTAGTTTATATGAAAATGATAACGTTTTCTGAAAACCTTATCAATCTAATTATTTTCATGATAATATAACTATATTCACATAAAAAGGGGGAAGTAATGTGGACCGTATGTACTTTCCGGCTCTTTCAGATGAAGATATGAAACTGCCATTCTATGTTACAAGCGCTGGAAGCTGGAGACACCAAAAGCATATTAAGCGTCAGGGAGAGTTTCCTGATTATCAATGGATTCAATGCATAAAAGGAAGAGGCGAGCTTCGTGTAAATGATGAGGTTTATATTATAAAAGAAAATGAAGGGATGTTTCTGACGCCGCACGTTCCGCACGAATACTATCCCGTTACGAGCGAATGGCAAGTATGCTGGGTTTCTTTTAACGGAAGTGTGATTGATGATATCATGCTTTCTCTTCAATTTATTAATTCGGGAAAAATCGTCCTTACAAATGCTGAAAGTCTTTACAGGATGCTTCAAGAACTAATGGATCGGTTAGAAGAAAATCATACCTCTAGCACCATGCAGTGCTCTGAACTACTATATAGCGTCATTTTAAAACTTCGCCAAGACAGCGTATATATAGAAAGCAAAAGTCGCCTGCAGCAAATTACTCAGCTAAACCCAGTCCTTCGTTATATCGAGGAATATTATCATCAGCCGTTAACGCTAGAAGTACTGGCGCAGCAGCTCAACGTAACGGAGCAGTATACGTGTTTGCTTTTTCAACAATCTCTTGGCATCCGGCCATTTGAATACGTAACGCGCGTGCGGATTCAAAAAGCAAAGAAACTGCTGCTTAAAAACAACCAAATCTCTGTACAAGATATAGCAAGACAAGTAGGGTATGAACATCCAAGCTACTTTATCAAGCGTTTCAAAGAACAGGAAAACGTTACGCCAACTATTTTTCGAAAAATGTATTTTTCATAAGCTACATACATCAGGGTTTATCTAGGTCATAAGACACGAAGTGTATGCTAGTTATTCCGTATGAGTTTTAAAAAAGAAATTAAATGTAGTTTTAAGTGAAAACGGGGAGGAAAAGTAGAGAGAAGAAACAAAAAGGAGGGATAAACGTGTTTGGGTTAAATGATCTTCCAAAGTTTGTGTGGTCATTCTGTCTTGTATTGCCACTTGTATCATTTGTTCATCAGCTGGGGCATTCCGTCATGGCAATTATTTTCGGAGGGAAGGTCGATTTTACTATTGGGCGAGGGAAAACGATTCTTAAAATGGGGAAGTTTAAAATTAAGTCAGTCTATTTTTTAGACTCGTTTTGTAAATATGAAAATCTTAAGAATGACAGTCGCATTTCTCATGCAGTGGTGTATGCGGGTGGTGTACTGTTTAATTTGCTTACTATTTTTATAATAAATGGATTAATTATGGCTAATATTCTGCCTGAAGATATATTTTGCTATCAATTTGTTTATTTTTCAGTCTATTATGTTATTTTCTCACTGCTGCCAATTCAATATACAGAGACATCTGCAAGTGATGGACGTGCTATATATAACGTATTACGGTACGGGAAAACGTGTGATCCAGATTAAAGGGCTGTGTGTAGCAGCCTTTTTTGGTGCGTTTTTTCTCGTTCATTTAAATAAAAAAAGGAAAACTTTACGAAAAGAAAATAGTAGCGGATAATAAAGATAGTAGATGTTGGAATGTAAGAAAGGAGAGGATTCATACGATTATTGAGACAGAACGAATGACGCTGCGAGCCATGGCCGAAAGCGATGCAGAAAATTTACTGAAAATCTTTGAGGATGCTGAAGCAATGAAGTATTATTCTTCTACTAAAAGCGAACAAGACACACGCCGCTGGATTCAATGGATGAAGCAGCATTATCAAACGTACGGCATTAGCATGTGGATCGCTGAGGATAAACAGAAAGGAGAGTTTCTAGGGCAGTGCGGCATGGTTCTTCAAAAAGTAGACGGAAAGGTAGATCCAGAACTTGGTTATTTATTCTTACGCAGCCGCTGGGGGAAGGGCTATGCGAGTGAAGCAGCAAAAGCTTGCTTAGATTATGGACTTCATACGCTGAAATTTCAGAAAATTACATCATTGATAGATCCTGACAATTACCCATCGATTAAAGTGGCTGAAAGAATTGGCATGAAAAAAGAAAAGCAAGTTAACAAATGGGACAAATCATTATTCTTTTATAGTATATATAATGAAAAATGAGAGTATAGGAGTGTTAGCATGATCAAAATTAAGAACGTTTCGGTAAAACGAGCAGAAAAAGAAATTTTAAAAAACGTGTCGTGGTTAGTGAAAAAAGGGGAACATTGGTGTTTGCTTGGGTTAAATGGTTCCGGAAAAACGACGCTTTTAAATATAATCAACGGATATATCTGGCCTACAAAAGGCCAAGTAGAAGTTCTTTCAAGGAAATTTGGAGAAACAAATCTGTCTGAGCTCAGAAAAGAAATCGGGTGGGTAAGTTCTTCGCTTCAGCAGCGGTTTCAAGATGACGATACGGTTTTAGAAATGATTTTAAGCGGCAAATTTGCATCTATTGGTTTGTATGAACAAGTGGAGCAAAAAGATATGAACCAAGCTATAGAATTAATGAAGCTGCTAAATTGCGAAGATTTACAAAATCAGGCGTACGGAACACTTTCTCAAGGAGAGCGCCAGCGAGTGCTAATTGCCCGAGCTCTTATGGCTTCACCAAAGCTTTTAATACTTGATGAGCCATGTACAGGACTAGATATAATGGCCCGAGAACAGCTTCTTCAGCTGATTGCAAAAATGGCAGAGCAGCCAAAAGCGCCTACGCTTATTTATGTTACTCACCATGTAGAAGAAATTTTGCCGTGCTTTACCCATACGCTTTGTATGCGCCAAGGAGAAGTGTTTTCTTCTGGAAAAACGAAAGACCAGCTCACTGAGCCGCATCTTTCTAAATTTTTTAATCACTCCGTAGAGATTCAGCAGCAGAAGGAACGCACTTGGCTGTCATTAAAAGAACCGGTAAAAAGCTGAGCTAGCGTCGAGAAACCTTCTTACATACCATGGGAAAAAGAGCGCTGCTTGCAATGGAAACAAGCTCATTGTGGAGATAATGTTTACATGCTACATAAATAGTGGTGCTGCAAATAATATCAATTAGTAAAAAAGCAGCAATGTCATGTTTATCAATGGTTACAAATACAAAAGAAGAGGAATCATAAGCTGTCATCGTTGGCTCCTTTGATTATATCGTTATGTTACTTTATTCACAAAAGGCTTGGGCTATACGAACTTTTAAAGAAGTAGGATGACGACAGCTGATTCTCTTTTCTACAGCTGATAATATTCTTGTTCGAGTATACTCATGATAAGATCTGTCTGAAATGCTTCTTCAATAAAAGCACCTTCACGCTCTATTCCTTCTTTTACAAAACCGCATTTTTCATAACAAGCAATGGCTCTATGGTTGTATTCGAGCACTCGTAAATCGACTCTGTGCAAGTGAAGGTGTTCAAATGCGTACGCAAGTACCAATTTTGTAACTTCGGTGCCTAGCCCTTGATTCCAGACGGAAGAATCAAATAAACCAATTGCATACCGTGCGCGCCGGTCGTGCTCGTTAACGGTCAGCCGTGCTTCTCCAACAAAACGCTGCTCATATTCAATACACCAATTCAGCTTTTGAGACTTTATGTACTCGACGTGCCGCTTGGCATCTTGTAATGTAAGAGGTTTTAAGTTTCGGGTATCGCCTCCGTACATGCGAATAAGTTCTTTTGTTTGTTTGCATGCTAGATAGTCATTTACATCGCTGTCTTTTGGTTTTCTTAGTATCACGTTTTTTCCTTTTAAAAGTGGTGAAACATTATTCATTTGATGCATCCTTTCTTTTCTAACATTTAAAAAGGTATTCCACTTGTCTCCTAAAAAACCTGCTTTTATGTATAAAAGAAATTCAGACATAACTATGTCCATCGAATCTTAAAACAAATGGGATCGGCACGCTAGTATGGAGTGCTTGTTACACCGCGGTTGACTTCCGTGCAAGCCTTGGCTTTCCATTAACTGCTCTACATACATGAAGCCTACGTTCATTCTACAAATGAAAAAATCCGAACGAGTTGGATTCTCAAGCAAGAATCTCGATTCATCGTTCGGATCTTCCTTCAGCTAAACTCCTTTTGTCCCAGCCTTTTTACGAAGAATGTTTTTTTGCGTAGTGGGCAAGTGCAAGAAGAGGAAAAATATCATTGTAGCTGTGGTACTGAATATAAAATTGTCCAGGAAGACCAATTCCCGTGGGGTAATGAGTTTGCTGCTCTGTAAGATTTGGATTCAGTAAAAATTTAATTCCTTTTTCAACGGCTCGATCTTTTAATGGACATATTGTCATTAAAGCATCGAGAGCCCAAGCCGTTTGAGAAGGGGTGCTAAACGATAGTGGCACATATTTTTTTAAAGAAGCGCTATAGCATGATTCTCCGAATCCACCGTCTTCTTGTTGAATGCTTTTGAGCCAGTTGATAGCTTTGATGATACGCGGATCAGAAGCAGAAACCCCTACAGCACGAAGTCCTGTAATAGCGGCCCACGTTCCGTAAATGTAGCAAACTCCCCACCGGCCGTACCAGCTCCCGTTATCCAACTGATGATCAAACAGCCATTTTACTGCAGCTTTAATCGAAGGGTGGGATTTATTCATACCAGCAAAGTTTCCGAGGCACTCAAGCACTCGACCGGTTAAATCGGCAGTAGCCGGATCCGTCGCTGCATCTTTTGCATTTTCAAGCGGGAGATAAGTAAATAAAATAGAGTCAGTATTTTTTTCAAATGCAGCAAAACCCCCGTCTTTGTTTTGCATGGACAGCAGCCAGTTAATGCCTCTTTGCCAAGACTCCAAATAATCTGTATCGGTTTGTGCTCTTCTAGAAAGAGCTCTGATAGCAGCAGACGTATCGTCTAAGTCAGGGTTATTCGTATTAATATCGGAAAACCCCCAGCCTCCAGGTGCTGTATTTGGGTTATGAAACTGCCAATCTCCAAGCTTTGTATGCTGTCTTTTCTTTAAGTAGCGAGTTGAGCCTTTAATCATAGGATCTTGCTGCGGTACACCTGCTTCCTGTAGAGCGTAAGATAGCAGCGCGGTATCCCAAACGGTTGACGTGGAGTTTTCTACGTGCACGTGGCCGCTGCATGTACTAAGTAGTGAACAAATACCGTCAATTGCTTTTTGGATCACAAATGAATCTTTTTTATAGCCAAGAGCCAAAAGACCGTAAATCATAAAAAAAGTAGAGGTGGCGTAGCTGTAGAGTGTTCCGTCTTTTTCAATTCTTTCTAGCATGTAACGCTCCGCTGCTTGATAACCAAGCTTGTGGATGTAAGAAGGTAAAGAAGCCAGCTGTTTTAAATGGTCGACTAAAAAAATAGAAGCGCGTGATTCTTGAGTAGTTTCCTCCGATTCCTGATTCTGTTCTCTTACATCTAAATGAGAAAGAGAAGGTGTATGCCTAGAAGTAAGTGAAAATTTTTTGTTTCCTGCTACCATCATCGGAACGAAGTGAATTCTGGCATAGGTGCTTAATTCATAAAAGTTAAGCGGTACATAGGTAGGCACGAGCAAAAGAGAAAGCGGGAGGTAAAATAGCTTTGGCCACTCGTATAAACCGTTAACAGAAAGCATCCATCTTGTAAGAAAATGAGCGCGCGAAATGCCTCCCGAATCTATAATATATCTTTCTGCTTTTCGCAAAATCCGGTCGTTTTTTTGGTAATACCCTGAATATAAAAGAGCTGTATAAGCTTGAATAGTGGCGGATAAGTTATGTTCTTCATCATCAAACAACGTCCAAAGACCATCTTCATTTTGAAGGGAAACGATCCGTTCGGTTAATTGTTTAATCAACCCTTCTTTATCTAAATCAAAGGTGCGAAGAAGCATAATTAAAAACGCATCAGGCATAACGCCTGTTTCAAAACAGTAGCGAAATGACCCGTCATTTTTTTGTGTTGGGCGCAGATAGGCGATTCTTCGCTGAATCTCTAGCTGAACTTCCTTTAGCAATATGATCACCTCTTATGATAATGCTTTTCAATCTTTCGACCTGTTTCTTTATAACTGTATTCAAAGGAAGAGAGTTCTATGAGAGGAGAAAGTTGCAAAGAATAGAGCGCTTGCTGCACAATAAAGGTACTGGAAAATTGGAGTGATAGAAGTGAAAGAAATACAGGTAGAAGTTATTCAAGGACGAGGCTCTTACCGAGAGCTTGGTGAAATGCAAGGGAAATTACATAAAGGAACAAAGCTGTTTGAAAATCATCAAAAAAGAAGAAAACGTTCATTAAGAAGCTATCAAACGATAGCAAAAGAAGCTCGTCATTATTACGACTTATTTGCTCCGGGACTGTGGGATGAGCTAGTGGGCTTAGCAGAAGGCTTAGATTGGCCTCTTGAAGACGTTATTCATGAGTACAGCGGGTATCAGCAAGAGTGGAAAAAAACGGGATGTTCGGCTCTTATGCAGCACGGCGTGTATGTGCGAAACTACGATTATCATCCTAAAACGTACGAAGGTCGATTTTTGCTTTTTCAGCCAAATGAAGGATATGCAAGCGTCGGATTTGGAACGAGAATGGTGGGGCGAATGGATGGAATGAATGAAAAAGGATTAGCAATTGGCTATCATTTTGTTAATCGCCGCCGTCAAACGAACGGATTTATTTGCTGTACGCTCGCTCGGTTTATTTTAGAAACATGTGAAACGACAGAAGAGGCTATTGCTATTTTAGAAAGAGCACCGCATCGTCATGCGTTCAATTATTCCATTTATGACCGCAGCGGACAGGGAGCAGTAGTCGAAGCATCTGGACGAGGCGTTCATGTACAAAGAGGAACGATGATGGGGTGTACGAACCATTTTAATCAGCTGGTCGAAGAAAATCGTCATCATTTGGTAGAGTCAAAGGAAAGGCTCGATCATATTCGAGATCATATTGAAAAAAAGCTATCGCCTCTTGAAGCTTTCTCTTTATTTAATGAAGATGAATACGGTATTTTTAAAGAAGATTACCGGAATTCTGCTGGAACGCTTCATACAGTAGCATATGTACCGGAGACGCTGCAAGTCATTGTGGGGATTGGACGAAAAGCAAAGCCTCTCATTTTCTCGTTTGAAGATTGGATGAAAGGAGAACAATTAACTATAACGAAAATAAAAGGAACGGTAAATACAGATGAACCATTTCCGTTTCAGTAAGGAGCAGCATAATGAGAATTGTAACGAATCAAGAGATGTATCAAGTAGATGATTATATGATGAATACAATTGGGATGAGTGAAGAGTCCCTTATGGAAAATGCCGGACAGGCTGCTGCAAACGCGCTGAGTGAGCGAATCGAAAAACATGAAAACATAGGGCTGCTTATAGGAACGGGAAACAATGGAGGAGACGGCTTTGTTATTGCCCGTGCTTTGAAGTCAAAAGGCTATGAAGTTGACGTCTGGGTAGTTCCTGCACGGGAAAAAATAAAAGGCGCGGCTAAAAAAGCAATGATCATCTATGAAAATGCCGGGTTCACGTGGCAATCGGCGGGAGATAATTTCTCTGTAAAAAAGTATACGGTGCTTATTGACTGTCTACTAGGGATAGGAGTAAAAGGCAGCATCAAATCTCCTTACGATGATATTATAAAAAAAATAAACGACTCTAAGGCTTACATATACAGCATCGATGTCCCAAGTGGAGTAATGGAACAGAAGCAAGAGCTTACAGTACGTGCAGATGCTACGATTACGCTTCAGCAGCCGAAAATCACGGCATTTACATACCCCAGCAAAGAAAGTTATGGAGAATTGATTGTGGTAGATATTGGAATTCCGCCGCTAGCAATTGAAAAAAGTTCATCTTTTAAAGAGGTATGGTCAACTCAGCATATTAAACAATCTTTTCCTATTCGGAATGCTTCGTCCAATAAAGGTACACACGGAAAAGGAATCGTAATAGGAGGTTCAATCCAAACACCCGGAGCGCCGATGTTAACGTCAAAAGCAGCGCTCACAAGCGGAGCGGGACTTTTAACGCTTGCGCTTCCGAGCGATATTCATGCGATTGCAGCTGGTCACATGCTGGAAGTGATGTATAAACCATGTCCAAGCAAAGATGGCTTTTTTGCAGGGGAGATACCTTTAGAAGAAGCGAAGTATGATGCCATTGCAGTCGGACCAGGGCTTGGGAGAACGAAAGAAACGAAGAAAGTCGTCGAACAAGTGCTTTACCAGCCGGTTTCTGTTGTGGTGGACGCCGATGCTCTTTTTCATCTTCCCCATTTAGAAACAGAAGTAAAAGAAAGAGAACACGCCACGATTTTAACACCTCATCCGGGAGAAATGGCAAGGCTCGTGGACACAACAATCGCCGAAGTAGAAGCAAATCGATTTTCAATATCTAGGCAATACGCAGTGGAAAATGGTGTGTACCTTGTATTAAAAGGTCCAAACACGATTGTTACAACACCTGACGGAAAACAATACGTAAATACCACTGGAAACGCGGGACTTGCGAAAGGCGGAACGGGTGACACGTTAACAGGGATCATCCTCGCTTTTATTATGCAGCATGATTCTCTTCAAGAAGCAATCAGTAATGCGGTATATGTTCACGGAAAAGCAGCGGATGTGCTGCTCGATCAGGGGCATACAATGATGGATATGTTAGCAAGCGACGTTATTTCTGCACTGCCGGCAGTCTTAGGGCAGCTGGGTGAGAAGTAATTTCTTCTAGATTATTAAAATTTGTTGACAAAATCCTTCAAAAAGTTGTCAAAACTCTTTGTAAATGATAACGTTATTTTACGTAAGATTTTACATAGAAAGAAAGTGATGTTGTGTACTACTCAATGAGACCAAGAGGCATTCATTTAGCTGTGCCTACACTTTTCTTCCTTATCACAGTCGTGTTATTTGCGATGATGCAGTTTGGTTTTTATTTGGATTCCAGCATTCTTCGTAAAATTTGGGTCATCGTTATGGCTTTATTGCCCATTGCTGGACTAATCACGGCTATTAAAGGTAGAAGAGGAAGCGCAAAGCCGTGGTTAATTATAGGGAACGTGATTCTTATTTTAACCGTTACAATAATGAGCGTACAGGCTATTATTTACTAAACAAAAAAACGTGTTCGCCAAATAGGCGGACACGTTTTTATTAGGAAAGAGAAACGATTTGCTTGGTTACATAGACCGCTTCTCCTGCGATTACCACACCATACGTATTCTCTTTTTTTGTAATTTTTACATGAACGAAGCCATCTTTATCTATTTCCTGTCCTTGCTCAATCACAAATTGCCAGCGGTCATTATCTTGCTGGTCCACATATCTCGCATAATAGGCGCCCATTACGCCTGATGCTGTTCCAGTTACGGCGTCTTCTACCGTACCTGAAAATGGTGAAGAGAAATGTCTTCCGTGCATATGGGCTTCTGAGTGAATCGTTTCAAAACAAAAGGGATGAATAGATGCTTTTGGCATATCTGTTAAAATATGAGGGAAATCTTCTTGATTAGGCTTCATCTTTTTACAGGCATCTAAATTTTTTAAAGGTACAATAAGCGTCCAGTTCCCCGTACTTCCATATACAATAGGAAGTCTTTGATCAAGGTCATCAATATGAAGATTAAGAGCTTTTGCCAGTTTTTCTTTTGAACCCGAAAACGGATGAAACTGCGGAGAAGCTTGACTCATGGTGATAACAGGTTGTCCGTTTCTATTCTGTACAGTCATCGGCAAAATTCCAGCATTTGTTTCCACTGTAAATGTAGTTTTTGGAAGTTTGTTTTTACTATGTAAAGCATAAAGAGAAGCGACGGTTGCATGACCGCACAAATCTGCTTCTTGGCCGGGCGTAAAGTATCGAATTCGTAAATCAGCGCGGGAAGACTTCATGATAAAAGCCGTTTCGTTAAACTGTGCTTGATAAGCAATCTTCTGCATTTCTTCAGCTGAAAAATCATCTCCGTTAAACACGATTCCTGCAGGATTTCCTTTATTAGGGCGCGTGCTGAACGCATCGTATTGATAAACAATCGCTTCTTTCATAGAAATTACCTCCATTTTTATATCCTTGTATGAAAGCTTTAACCAGTGTTATTAAATGATTGGCTATTAAAATAGTGAAATACCTGAACGTTAGAATAAAAAAACAGCAGTTTTACCCGCTGTTTTTCACTTCGCAAAACTATTTTTGCATCGCGGCATTTATTCCTTCTTTTCTAACTTCTAGCATATGAGTAGCTTTTTTATCAATATCTTTAGCTGTATCGGAAGAAATGACGCCTACGCTGCTTAAGTCATAGGCAAGACTTGTAACAAGCAGATGCTCTCTTTGTGCTAGTGTGCCGTATGTAAGTGCAGCGGTTTTAGCTTGAATGCCACTCATATTTAATTCATCAGTAGGAGAAGCTGCTTCTTTTTTTGCGGCTATTGCTTCTTGATAAAGAGAATCATATCCTCCAAACCCCACTTGGGCAATTAGAAAGTTATAAATATCATCGGCCGATTTTTTAGAAGGCTGAGAAAAAGCTCTTTGAAATTTATTGCGCGGTAAAAAGTTTAGTGCCGCTTGTCTTCCGTCTTCATAAATTTTTTCTTGTATTTCTTTAGTAGCTTTTTCGTCGCTTTTTTTCTGCGCTGCATCTAGCTGTTTGCGATATTTTTGAATAATGACTCCGTCCTGCTGATTGTTTCCATCTTTGAAAGTATCTGCGGCTTGTGGAACATCTGACGTTGCTAGAGTCTCAGCGGCGTTCTCTGAAGAAGAAAAGAACGTATTTTTGACAAAAATAAGTGCAAAGATCAGCAGAATAAACCATAAAAACCTGAATTTCTTAAACAAAATGTTCACCTCTGTATAATATTTCTAAATTATGTAAAACAACATGGACCAGTATACAGCAATTTTAGTGTTTTTTTACACATTTACCCAAAAATAAGAAAATAGTAAGAGGTGGTTTTATTAATCTAATAGATATATAGGTTCATTGTTATGGTTCTAAAGAAACCATTGATCTATTTGTACTGATTCACATAATCGAATATGTTTTTGCTAATAAGGCTTAAAGTGACAAGGATAAAAAGCGTTCGGACGTACGTCACGCCTTTTGATAGAGCGACATTTGACCCGACAAAAGAACCCACGATCATCGCAAACCCCATAATTAATCCGTAAGAAAATACAACAGAATCGAAATATAAAAACACAAGCAAAGCACCTAAGTTACTGCCGAAATTTAAAAATTTTGCACTGCCTGCTGACTGCAGGAAATCAAATCCCATAAATAAAAAAGCAAATAAAATAAATGAACCTGTGCCTGCTCCTAAAAAACCATCGTAAAAGCCAATAATAAAAATAAGTGCAGTAAAGAAAATAAGTTTCTTAATAGACAGCGGCTTATACGTGGACGTGGTGCCCCAGTTTTTTTTGAAGATTGTATAAATAGCAACTAAAACAAGGAGAATCAAAATAACAGGTTTCAAAAAAGCAGAGGATAGAAAATGAACGGTGATTGAACCTCCTAAAGAACCAATAAATACAAAAGGAAACCATTTACCTACGACGCGAAAATCGACTTTTCCGGATTTAACAAATCGAATGGTACTCGTTAATACGCCCATCGTTCCGGCTAATTTATTTGTAGCTAAGGCAGCAGCGGGAGGCAGGCCTAAAAATAAAAGGGCAGGCGTTGAAATTAAACCCCCTCCGCCAACTACAGAGTCGATGAATGCAGCTAAAAAACCAAATAGTAAAAGCAAAAGAACAATCTGTAAACTTAATTCTTCCATAAAGCACCTTCCTCATGTCATAATATATAGTGACTACTTAAATAGTAACTATATAAAAAGCAGTTGTAAATATGTAAATGATGAAAATTTCAAATAACTTAAAAAACAGGGAGGTTTCCTTTATGGAAAATATTATTCAGCAGCTGCAGTCGCTTGGATTTAATCAGTACGAATCAAAAGTATACGTGACGCTTGTCAAAAAAGGATCTTCCACTGCTTATAGTATTAGTAAACATTCAGGTGTGCCAAGAGCGCGTGTATACGATATTTTACAAACACTAGAGGAAAAAGGCATGGTGTTAAAAGAAGAGAGTAATGATGGCACCCAGTACACATCGTTGCCCGTCGATGCTTTTTTGCATTCGCTGCAGAAAAAATGGAACGAAACGTATGAAGACGTTAGCGAAACGCTTAAACGTCTTGAAGCTGCAGAGTCTATAGAAGAAAGCCGGGTTATGACGATGAAAGGGGAAAGAGCGATTCTTGCTTTTTGTGAGTCGCTATTGTTAAAAGTAAAAAATAAAATTGTCATCTCGCTTTGGCCCGATATTTATAATGAGTTGAAGCCCCTTTTATTACAGCTAAGGGAGAGTGTCACACTAAAAGGAATTGTGTTTGAACAAGATGAAGCGATGGAGGAATTTGACCGGCACCGTCATACAAGCTATACCGAAAACATTGGGAATCAAAACTGGTTTATTATATCTGTTGACAGCAGTGAAATGATTTATGGTCATAAAGAAATGGCTTACTATACAAATAACGCAGTCAACATTAATTTACTTGAAAACTATATTTGGCATGATATTCTCGTTAACAGACTTGTAGAAAAAAGTGATCAGGAAATGGACAGATGGATCGAAAGGGAAAGAGAAAGTTTTTTTGCGTAGAAAAACCCGCTTTATGCGGGTTTTTGTATTAAAAAGTTTGCGCAAGTTTTTTGGCTTCGGCTATTCCCTTTTCTTTAATTTCCTGCGCTTTATCTGGCATTGCGTTATGCCCTTCGACAAAAATGCCGTCTAACGAAGGTACTCCGAAGAAATTCATCATAATTCCAATATAACGATGCCCCATTTCCATATCAGCTGCGGGACCTTCAGAATAAATGCCTCCGCGCGCTTGAATATGAAGCGCTTTTTTATCCGTTAATAGCCCAACAGGACCTTCTGCCGTGTATTTAAATGACTTACCGGCTACGGCTACAGAGTCTAAATAAGCTTTCATAACCGGTGGAAATGAAAAGTTCCACATAGGCGTTACAAAAACATATTTGTCCGCGGTTACAAACTGTTCGCTCAGTTCTGCAAGACGATTGACCTTTTCCTGTTCATGAGAAGAAAGTTCAGAGCCAGACTGAAGTTTGCCCCAGCCGCTAAATACATCCGCATCAATATGAGGGATATTTTCTTTATAAAGGTCAATATGTACAACTTCGTCACTTGAATTGTGCTCTTTGTAAGCATCGATAAATGCTTTTCCAGTTGCCATACTGAATGATTGAGACTCATCGTGAGGATGAGCTGTAATATAAAGTACTTTTGCCACGTCTTATCATCTCTTTCTTGTTTGAAATAATGTACTGTCTTATCGTTATCACTCGTATAAAAAACTATACGCACTTTGTTCAGTAAGTTGAAAAAGAGCATATGAAAAGAACTTTTATATAGAAAATAATGGTATAATAAATGTTTGAATATTTATATAACAAGTATGTGTAACAGAAGTAAATAAGAGGTGTCGAGATGAAAGGAAAATGGATAATAGTTACAGGTGCAGGTTCTGGAATTGGCAAAGAAATTGTAAAAGAGTGTGTGTCAAAGTGCTATTCAGTTATTGCTTGTGATATTAATGATGAAGCTTTGAGACAACTAGCTGAAGATACAAAGGGCCATATTGAAACGTATGTAGTAGATGTTAAAAATGGAAAGGATGTAAAAGATCTTTTTTATCAAATAAAAGATAAAAATTTGTATGGGTTAGTTAATAATGCAGGCGTGTATTTAGGGAAAAATTTATTGGATTATGAAGAAAACGAAATAGATTTTGTGATGGATATTAATATTAAAGGATATGTTTATTTCTCCAAGTACTTTGGCGAATTATTAATGAAAAAGGAAACAGAAGGGGCGATTATTAATATATCGTCCGTGTCAGGAATGGAAGGAAGCTCCGATGCTATATATGGAATGTCTAAAGCAGCAGTATTAGGATTAACCAAGAGCTGTGCGATGAATTTTTCTCCTTATATGCGGGTGAATGCGGTAGCACCTACAATGGTAAATACCGATATGATGAAAAATATTCCAGAGTGGCGCAAAAATGAATACATCGCTCATCAGCTGATTCCAAGCTTTGTTACGCCTCAAGACGTGGCAGATACGGTCCTGTTTTTATTAAGCCCTCAAGCAAAACATTATACAGGAGCCACCTTTGATCTTAATAGCGGATGTTATTTACGCTGAATACTCTTTCAAAAGGAATTGAGACATTAACTACATCAATCCAAAGACGAACAAATGGGATAAATAATTCAGTATGGCGCGTGTTACACCGCTGTTGATCTCCGTGCCAGACTTTGCTTTCCGCGGGCGGCCGATGAGCCTCCTCGTCGCATGCGCTCCTGCGGGGTCTCATCTGTTCCGCTTTTCCGGCAGGAGTCTTCGCCTTGCCCTCCAATCAACAGCTAGAAGCACCTACATACATGAAACCTACGTTGACTATCACCATAAAAAATTCGAATGCACTTAATTCTCAATAAAGGATTTTAATTCATAGTTCGGATCTTCCTTCAACTAAAATACGTTTGTCCCATCCTCCTTTTTGTTTTCTTAAGAATTCTTAAGAAATTTACTTAACGTTTCTTTAGATTTTTTTTCTATTCTAGAAAGAAAGAGTAGAAAGAAGGAATAGAAAATGAATTTAGCTTTTATGTATCAATATTTTCACCAGCCGCGAACGGTAGGAGCACTTTTGCCAAGCTCTAAGCACTTAGCGAAAAAGATGATAAAAGGGATTGATTTTGAACATGCAGCCTGTATAGTAGAGTACGGACCAGGAACCGGAGCTTTCACCCGTGAATTAATAAGAAGACGAAGCGCTTGTACAACTTTGCTTCTTATCGAATATAATCGGCATTTTTACGAAAAAGTAAAGGAACAAGTAAGGAATGAAAAAAATGTGTACATGATAAACGGATCCGCTGAAAATGTTCAAAAGTACTTGATACAGTATGGTATTACAAAAATAGATTACGTATTATCAGGTCTTCCTTTTGCCTCGTTGCCGTCTGAAGTGTCGGACTGTATTCTGCAAAACACGCGCAGCGTATTAGCTGATGAAGGGAAATTTATTACGTTTCAGTATACGAATTTAAAAAAAGAGTTGATTCGTACGTTTTTCCCGAAGTTTAAAGTAGAAAAAGAGTGGAGAAATGTTCCGCCTGCATACATTTTTACATGTGAAAAGAATGAGATATAAGGAGTTTGTAAATGAAAGACAGAATTTTAATTATGGATGACGATGAGCAAATTCGTAATTTAATTGCTATTTACTTAGAAAATGAAGGATTTGAAGCGCTGAAAGTTTCTAATGCTGTATCTGGGTTAGCGCTTTTAGAAGAACAAGAGGTAGATTTAATTATATTAGATATTATGATGCCGCAGATGAATGGAATTGAGGCTGCTTTTAAAATACGTGAAGAAAAAAACATGCCCATTATCATGCTGTCAGCTAAGTCAGAAGATATGGACAAGATATCTGGCTTAACAGCAGGCGCAGATGATTACTTAACAAAGCCATTTAATCCTCTCGAGCTCATCGCGCGGGTTAAATCACAAATTAGACGCTATAAAAAATACAATCAACGTGCTGAGCATGAAATTATTCAAATTGGCGATTTGGAAATTAACCGCAGCACCCGACTCGTCTTTGTACGCGGCCAAGAGATTCGCTTAACGCCAAAAGAGTTTGATATTTTAGAGCTGCTTGCACGCCATAAGGGCACGGTGATGAGTATGGGGAAAATATATGAAGCCGTTTGGCAAGCAGACGCGCTTAAATCGGATAGTACCGTAATGGTTCATATTACAAAAATCCGCGAAAAAATTGAGGATAATCCGAAAAAGCCCATTTATATTAAAACAATATGGGGCGTAGGATACAGGATATGAGAAGAATAAGTGTAAAGCTTCTTTTTGCTGTCATTATAAGCTTTTTGGCTACTAATTTAATTTTTATTTTAATTTCTAGGCTTGTTTTAAGCAGGTATATACAAGAAGAGAAAATGAATGTTTCTGCATATAATCTATTGGCGTTTGGGCTTATTTCTATGGCGGTTGTGGTCTTTATTTTTGTTTTTTTAGTACTTATTCGTTCCCATATTCGTTACCTGAAAGAAATTTCCGAACAGGTTCAAAAAATATCAAATGGAGATTTAGGAGCAACCATCCATGTGCGAGGAAAAGATGAACTGGCTGAGTTAAGTCAAAATATTAACAAAATGTCTGCTCAGCTTCGTACAAAATTTAATCGCGAACGAGAAATCGAACAAGCAAAAAATGAGCTAATATCCAGTGTGTCTCACGATCTGCGCACGCCGCTAACCTCCATTGTGGGGTACCTCGATTTAATTAAAAAAAGAGCAAATTTAGATGATGAAACATTAGATAGCTATTTATATATTGTCGATTCAAAAGCAAATTATTTAACGGATTTAATTGAAGAGTTGTTTGACTATACAAAATTAACGAGTCCCGATCTTCAGCTTCAACGAAATGAAGTGGATATGAAACGTTTGCTTCAGCAGGTGATAGGAGAGTACGAGCCGATTTTAAAAAGAGAAGGCATTGACGTTCAGACTAGTTTTGCTAGTGAATCGGTTGTATTGATTGATGTAGAGAAAATGGTAAGAGTATTTCAAAATTTGCTCGAAAATGCCAAAAAGTACAGCGAAAAGCCTTCCGTATTAGAGGTGAATCAGGAAATTGATGAGGATTCGTTGATTATTTCCTTTAGGAACAGCATTAACATCAGTGAAAAACTTGAGGTAGAAAAGTTATTTGATCGATTTTATCGAGGTGATGAATCAAGAACGGATGCGAATGGTTCAGGCTTAGGACTGGCTATTGCTAAACAAATCATCCTGCTTCATCAAGGAGATATACGAGCGGAGCTTCAGCGTAATAAGCTCACTTTTTTTATAAAGCTGCCGCTAACACAAGAAAGCCTTGAGAATCATAAGTAAAGATTCTTAAGGCTTTTTGCTACTATTTTAATACCGTATTCAAATTCTGGAAGCGTCGCATAAGCAAAGGATATTCTGATATGCTGCGATGTTTCATGATCATATAATGCGCCTGGATTTAAAAGGACGCCTTGATCTAGACAGTGCTTAAATAATTTACGCATCGAAACAGGCTTATGCAGCGTAAGCCAAAAATAAAAACCTCCGCTCGGAACATTCCATGTAGCGAGACTTTCCAAATGCTTCTCTAAAATAGCCTGTGCTTTCTGAGATTTTTCTTTTAATTTGTACCGTACGCTGGCAACGTGATTGTCATAAATTCCTGTCTTAAGAGCTTCAGCAGCAGCCCATTGAGATAAGGAACTAGCTCCGTAGTCAACTTGCATTTTAAGATCGGCCAATCGCTCAATCACATGTTCTGGCCCGACAACCCATCCAATTCGAAATCCTGGGCTGAAGGTTTTAGAGAGCGTTCCTAAATAAAGAACCATTCCGTTTTTATCTTGAGCTTTTAATGAAAGCGGAGGGGGTGAATGAAACCAAAGCTCTCCGTAAGCATCATCTTCAATAATAGGCAAATGCATCATTTCACACCGATGAAGTAGCTCTTGACGCCTTTGTTCGCTCATCGTCACATTGGTCGGGTTATGAAAGTTGGGTATCGTATATAAGACTGTGCCTTTTTCTTTTTCATGCTGGTCTTTTAATGAAGATAATTGAATTCCTTCTTTATCTAATGAAACGCCCGTTATTTTCATTTGTGCGGACTGAAACAAGGGCAGAGAATAAAGATAAGATGGCTTTTCAGCTAAAATATTGGCACCTGGAGGCAGCAGGCCGATTGAAATTAATTGAAGCGCTTGAAGTGAACCAGATACAATTAAAATAGATGAAGGAGACGTTTCAATGCCTCGTTTTTTTACATGCTTCGCTAACTCTTGTCGCAGTTCACCGTTACCTTTTGGGTGCTCGTACCCCAAGTGTACGCTTCTATGTTTCATTCCGCTAAACAGCTCGGAAAGCTGATCAGAAGGGAGCAGGTCAGGTGCTAACTCTCCAGTTCCCAAACGAATAATGCCCCGTTGAAATTCAGCTTCGTTAATATGGCGGATAGTCGAAGAATTTGGTTGGTATATTCCTGCCTCTACATAAGAACTCCAGTTCATGTGAGAACCTGCTGCTAGTAAGCTCCACGTATTGTTAATGACTTTGGTTCCACCACCTTTGTTTCCACTAAGCAGTCCTTCAGCAATTAAGTTTTCAGTTGCTGTTACCACTGTGCTTCTATTTACAGAAAAGGCAGCAGCCAAATGGCGCTGCGAAGGAATTTTAGTTCCAATAGGCCATTCTCCATTTGTAATTTTCTCTTTCATATACTCTTGAATTTGTTTGTGCATTGGCTTTTTATCAGCCGGATTTGGAGTCCAATTCATGTGAGACCACCTTTTTGTAATTTGGTTGGTATTATAAATCAAAACTTGGATGGAGACAACAGGGGATGTCAATTGTAAGATGAAAGTGAAAGGAGAGAGTAACATGTTTACAGTGGTTATACACGCTTTGTTGTTAGCATTCGGTTTGATTTTACCTTTAGGAGTACAAAATGTGTTTGTTTTTAATCAAGGAGCAAATCAACGGATGTTCAAACAGGCGCTTCCCGTAGTGGTGACGGCTTCTGTTTGTGATACGATTTTAATTATAGTCGCAGTGCTGGGAGTTTCAGCAGTAGTTGCTGCTTTTTCGTTTTTTCAAACGCTTATTTTTGGAATAGGTTTTCTTTTTTTAGCGTATATGGGCTTTGTAACATGGAAGAGCGAACCTTCGAAAACGTCATTAAAGGAAGGAATGACGGTAAAAGCGCAGATTCTATTTGCTGCTTCTGTATCTCTGCTAAATCCCCACGCGCTGATGGATATTATAGGCGTAATCGGAACAAATTCTCTACTGTACAGCGGAAAGGAAAAATGGATTTTTACGCTGGTTACGATATCTGTTTCGTGGATATGGTTTTTATTTTTAGCTTTTGCAGGAAAAGTGATAGGAAAAATGGATACAAATGGGAAAATAATGATTTGGGTGAATAAGGTTTCTGCATGTATGATTTGGGGAGTGGCTCTTTACATGGCAAAAAGCATTCTTTTTCATTAGAATAAACGTTGAAAGGAAAGTTATGTAATATAAAAATGCTTTTTTCTAGAAAGCGAGGGTAAAAAATGATTCAAGGAATTAATCATATGTGCTTTTCCGTGTCAAATTTAGAACAGTCCATCACCTTTTATCAGAAAGTGTTAGGAGCGGAACTTTTAGTGAAAGGAAAATCCACCGCTTATTTTAATCTTAATGGATTGTGGCTGGCGTTAAACGAAGAAAAAAATGTACCTAGATCAGAAATTCAGTATTCGTATACTCATTTAGCGTTTTCTATTACCATTGAAAGCTTTGACGAAGCAAAAGAATTGTTAAAACAGCATAATGTAACAATCTTACCGGGAAGAAGCCGTGACGAGAGAGACAAAAAATCTCTTTATTTTACGGATCCAGATGGGCATAAATTTGAATTTCATACCGGTACGCTCCAAGACCGTTTAGCGTATTACCAAGATGAAAAGCCACATATGAAGTTTTATTCGCTAAAAGAGTAGTACTAAAATAGTTACATGAGGTTATAATTCTATTACATTCGCCTTCTTCTTGCATTTATCATTAAACAAACGATACTGTTGTGATATAATGGAAAAAAAGTGAGGAGGAGGAAGAATGTATACCGCAAAACAGGTGAAGTTTGGTTCGCATATTGTAATAGGCGTACTTTTCGGCATACTAGCTGCAATGTTCATCGGAACTTTTTATCAAAATGTACCTGGCGTATTGCCGTACGGGATGATTAGCGGACTTGCAGTAGGACTAGTAGCAGATACATATTATACAATTAAAACAAAAATAAAGGTTATCTAATATAAATAGTAAGAAAAAGCAGTGAAGCTTTAGCTTCACTGCTTTTTTCTATTTCAAAATGATATTACTCAAAAAGCACTACATCCAATCCGTTTCTGCGGTAACAGGTTAGAAGCGTGTACAGTTCTGCACGGTGATGGTATAAATGAGATTGAATTTCAAGTAGCCACTCAAAACGTGTATACGTGCATCCCCAATAGGATGTCTGCAGTGAAAATAGCTTTTGTTCGTCAAAAGAAGAGTAGGCTGCTTTTAGCTGATTGAAGCCCTCTACTAAAGCAGCTTTGAGTTCAAGCTTTGTATAAGCTGGATGCTGCAGATAAAAGTCATTCATTTTATCTGCAGAGTAGCCTAAGGAAATATAATAGTCTGCACTACAAATGAGACATAAATGCTGCAGCAGCTCTTGAATAGACCGCTTGTGAGGGAGGGGACGATAAGCAAGCTCTTCTTCTGTAACGTCATTAATGATTGCGGTTAGGGAATGGATGTTAACGTTTATTTGATTAAACACCATCTCACAGTACGAATTCATGTATTCACATCCTTTTTATTCAACTAAATACCGCATTTTTTGATCCAGCCAGTACTCTGATTTTTCATTGTTATCGAGCTTAATATAGCAATCGACAATTTCATCATAAATGAATTCCTTTTCTTCTACTAAATCAATAAATTTAATGAGTAAAAATACGGCTTTTGAAACTTTTCCATTCTCACAAAGCCATTCTTTCATCCAGATTAATAAGTCAAGAAGAATAATCTCTATTTTTACTCGGATATCAAGGAACCAGTCGTCATAAATCGTTGTTAAATAATGAGGAACTAATTGGTGCAGTCGCTGTTCAGCTTCCTTGAATTTCAACGTCGGATCAGACTGTTCGGTAATCCACTGAAGGTCAGTTAATAAATCTAATCCATCGCTTGATACATCTGCGTTTAAAGAAATGAGCTGCCTGTTAACAAGTAAAACTGGCTCTTCCTTTTCTGCATTCAATAACTTTTTTAAATGAGACAAGTAGACGCGTAAATTCTTTTTGGCATTGCTTAAAGGTATGTCAGGCCACAACGCTTCGCATAGCTGTTCTCTGCTGATAGAATGATGAAAAATAAGATATAGTAAAATTTCTTGAGCAAAGCGCTTATTCCAGCCCTCTGTAATAAGCTGGCCATTTACATAGACGGAAAAAGAGTACAAGAAATCTACTTTAAGAGAGGGTGTGTGGGCATGGAAGTCTTTTTGTATGTCTATAGCCGTATCACTTTCCCAGTTTTTAAGTATTTTCATAGAGTCATTTCTTAAAGAAGACGGCTGAGTTTTGTTACTTTTAATAAAATCTACGGCAATTTCTTTGAGTAAAGTTGTTTTTTCTTTTACCAAAAATAAAGAATGTGCGTTAGGTATGGTCATATGACTGTAGTTTTTTAAAAACATCGTCTTTGAAATGAGATACTGAGATGAAAACAGAAAATCATGTTGACCAGATAAAGTGAGTACAGGAAGTGAAATGCTAGTCAACTCTTGAAATAGATTGTCTGTAATAGATAGTTTAAGAAAGCGGAAATATACACCGGGATCCATTTTTTTTAGTCTTTCAATTACCTGTTGTATGTTTGTAGGTTCCAGACTCTCTAGTTTGCCTAATTCGAAAATTTTATCTACCGGTATTTGGTTTTTACTTTCTTCGTTGTAACATCTCTTAATCTTTTGAAGGGTGCTATCTGAATAAAAAGGAAGAGACAATAGTATCAGTCCCTCAATAAGAAATTCATAGCGGGCAGCAAATTTAACAGCGATTTGTCCTCCAAATCCCACGCCAACTAAGTAACATTTCTTTATATGTAACGTATGTAATAAGTGGAAAAGATCTTCAATATGAGCCTCAAACGATATCTCCCCTGTAGCGGAGGCGCTATTTCCTGTCTCTCTCAAATCGTATTGAATAACACAATAATGTTGGGTTAATTCTGCAGTAATAGAATCAAAAAGCGTATGATCAGTGATAACAGAATGAACCATCACAATGGTTTCTGTCTTGTCAGTGAATACGGGCGAATGAACTTCATAGTAAATTTTTTCTGTCGCCGTATGCAGAAAAGGCATAAAAACAATCCTCCTAGTGTCTAACTGTAGCGTTTGTGTAACGGTAAAATTATTATGATAAGAATAGACAAAAAATTCAAAAAAATGGGTACTTTTTAGTAATTAAAAAATGTCTAATGTTCTAGTAATATCCATTATACTGTAAAACCATAGTGAAAAATAAGGGAGAATGCCCAAAAACAGCAAAAAGAAAACGTTATCAATTTCGAAAAAAGAAGAAAGGAGGAGAATTATGAATTTTAAAGACGAAAATGCGTTAGACTTAGAATGGGTTATGCTCATAATGGAAGCAAAACAAACAGGTATAAGCATCGAGGAAGTTAGACAATTTTTACAAAGTATTAGCTCAAATTCTTAGCCAATACACTAGTAAGAAAATAAAGAATTTTCTAAGCATAGATAACCTTTATAGCGAGTCTCAAGCTATGTCTACTAGATGTATAATCATCCCTTTACAGTAAGAACGTTTATTTATAATGCACGGTAAAGTGAAATTATGGTATTATTATCGATAAGTAAGCATTAGTAAGGGTGATTAAAATGACAATTGGCCAACGTATTCGAGATCTCAGAACGAAACAGGGAATATCGCTAACAGAACTTGCAAACCGAGCGGGTGTTGCTAAATCGTACATATCTTCAGTAGAAAGAGGAATTCAGCTCAACCCATCTATTCAATTTCTAAACAAAATTTCTACCTCATTGAACGTCAGTATTGATAGATTGATTCATGAGCCTATGGATAAATCTGAATCGTTGGATATTGATGATGAGTGGCTTGAGTTAGCAAAAGAAGCAGCGGAGTCAGGAATAAGCAAAGAGCAGTTTAAACAATTTCTTGAATTTCAAAAATGGCAGCGGGCAAAGCAAGATTAACTTCGTGGAATATACATAAAAGAGAACTTACATAGAACAACTGCTGAAAAATCATGATTGTAAAAAAGAGATTCCATTTATCTATGGAATCTCTTTTTTAGGCTTAAGAAGAAATAAAATGGGACGAGAATTCTTTTTCTCGCTGAAACTGAATACGTTCAAGAGTTATTAATTCAGGCTTTCTTTTCTGTTCAAACTGTCTCAATGTTTCTGAAATCTTTTTGTTTTGATAAAAAACTTGATGCAGTAAGTCAGACAGTAAGTCAGCATCTTTTAATGACTCGTTTAATCCAAAAGCGCCAGTGGGAGTCATCGTATGAGCAGCATCCCCTAATAATAACAGGTGATGCTTTGACCATACTTCGCTTATGCTGCTTTGCACAGAAAGAAGCGTAAAGTCTGACCACGACGTAATAAACCTTTCTATTGAAAGGTTTAAGCTAGGGAAAGCGTCTATTAAACGCTGAATAAACGGTCTAAACGATTGCTTTCGAAGAGCAGGATAGCTGCCTTTTTCAATATTCCATCCGATTTGAACAAAGCCTTTTGCTTGAGAAAAAAGCGCCACCTGCTGCTGCTTCACAAGTGAAAATTTAATAGAAGGCTCCCAATTGGCAGGTGCAGGAATTTTCGCCCAAAGCAAATCGTATCCATGATTGTGGATATTGTTTTTTATGTGCGCAAGTTTGCGAACAGTTGAATATCGACCATCTGCTCCAATAATGATTTTACTTTCAACTATTATTTCACCCCGGCCTTTTTGCTGAGCTTTTATTCCAGTATATTGTCCTTTTTCATTCTGCATTAGCTCCGTTACTTTTGTGCCCAGCATAAGCTTGTAGGAGAGATGGATGCTTGCTTGGTTATTTATAGACTGAAGGAGATGCTGCTGTGGAACATGAATTCCTGCATGTCCAAGTTCAGATTCTATCGTTTTGAATACATGTCCATCCTTCCAGTATTCGACCCTAGACATTCGAAGGAGGCCTAAGCTTTCAATTTCTTCAAATATATGATGTTTCTTAAGAATCATTTCTCCATCTTCATTTAAATGTTCGCCTCGAAATTCTTTTCCAAGCTCATCAGATCTCTCTATCAGTATAGTTGATATATTTTGTTTAGCCAGTAGATAGGCCAGTAGAGCACCGCCTGGTCCGGCTCCTATTATACACACATCTGTTTGATAGTTCATTTTCTTCACCTTGTTTGTTATATGCAATTAAGTTACTTTTAGTAAGTATATTAACTTTTATAAATGTTAATGTCAACTTTTTTATAGCTTTTCTTCTATGAAATTCGCTCTTTGGACAAAACACAAATAAGGTTCTACATAATCAAAGTCAAAGATTAAGTTTTATGATAAACTAAAATACACAAATTATTTTGAATAATTTGTATAAAAAGGTGAAATTTCAAAATTGTTGAGAAAAAGCACGGTTGGAAAGCTGCAGGATTTTTAGCAAGAAGAGTAGAGATCGTTTCTGAAAATTCTAGCAAACTCCAATTTCGACTGGAGGATGATTATGACAAAAGTAGAACATTATATTCAAACATTGGGTAACAGTGCAGATTTGCTAACAAAAAGGCAGACAAGCATTTACTTCGAAAAACTTTCAAACACCTTTCCTTTTTTAACAATCATGCAAATTAATTGGAGAAAAGTATTAATTAAAAAGTCCACCCGGCATATTGAAGAAATCAAAAAATGGCTTCAAGAGATGAATATAAAAGAACATCAGGTTGTTTTATTTTGGAAACGAGCAACTAAAGCTGTAAGCGTCGATTTAGCTCAGGCTTTACTATTTTTTCAACAAACAGCTGATCTTACAGAAGAAGCATTTATTTACTGTCCGTCTGTTGACTATGTAATTGAGTATTTTAAAGACGGTAAAATGATGATTGGTTTAGCAGCACGTTAATTAAAAGGAAAAAAAGCTGAGGGAGGAGGCGAATTAGAACCTCTTCACTCAGCTTTTTATGCATATAAAATCTAAAAAATACGAAACATAACGTTATTTACAACATAAATTACCTTCTCTTTATAATTAGTGGGAAAAGTATTGACATTTTCCATAAAACAAATATAATTAACATTAATCATATTGTTAATTGTAAAAAGAGCGATCAGGAGAAATGATGAATGTCGAACAATAAAGCAGTGACGAATCAAACGAAAAAAGAATACCCTAAACCCTATGGCTATACGTCAGATATTGCTGTATTTACGATTGTGACGGAAGAAAAAGAACCATACAAACCACCTAAAATGAGTTTGAAATTAATGCTTATCCAACGAGCAATGGTGAATGCAGAAGGAGAAAAGAACAGCGAAGCAGGAAAGTGGGCGCTTCCCGGCGGATTTGTCCATCCTGATGAATCAGCTTTTGAAGCGGCTAAAAGAGAGCTCGAAGAAGAAACGGGCGTAAAAGATATTCATTTAAAACACTATGGTGTCTATGATGAGCCTGGCAGGGACGATAGAGGATGGGTCATTACAAACGCACATTATGCAATCGTCCCAGAAGATAGTCTAATAAAGCGAAAAGCGAATGATGATGCTGCTCGAGTTGAATTATTTAAAATAGATGAAATCTTTTCATTGCCTTTAGCATTTGATCATGAAATCATCATTCGAGATGCAATCAAGGAAATTAAGAAAGATTTATTGCAAACGACCATTGCCCAGAAGTTTCTGCCTTCTCAGTTTACATACTCTGAGCTGCAGGCTGTGCTGCTTACCGTAACGGATGATGCAGCGATTAAAAGTGATCAGGCCTTTGCACGAAAAATAAGAATGCTGCCATTTATTGAAGAAGTAGATGGAAAAACAACGACGAGAACGTCTAAAAAACCAACAAAGCTCTACCGGTTTGTTGAAATGAATGTGATGAAGCCAATCTATACAGCACGCTACTAAAAGAAAAACTTTCAATTCAAATAATTAACAATATGTTAACTGTTAATTTTCACGTATGAGGGGGAAACATAATGAAAAAAGCACTGATTAACATCGATTATACAAATGATTTTGTAGCTGAAAACGGAGCTTTGACATGCGGAGAACCAGGGAGACACATTGAAACATCCATAAGCGATATTACGCGTCAATTTATTGAGCAAAACGAGTATGTCGTGTTCGCCATTGATTTTCATAAAGAAAATGATTCCTTGCATCCAGAATCAGCGCTGTTTCCGCCTCATAATGTTGAAGGTTCTGCAGGAAGAGAGCTATACGGAAAGTTAAATGATTTATATAATGTGTATCAATCAAAGGCAAATGTAGAATGGATGAATAAGACGAGATACAGCGCATTTGCTGGAACGGATCTGGAGATTAAACTGAGAGAAAGACAAATTACCGATGTCTACTTAGCAGGTGTATGCACGGATATTTGTGTACTTCATACAGCAGTAGATGCCTATAATAAAGGATTTGCTATTTATATTTATGAAAAAGCCGTAGCAAGCTTTAATCAAAAAGGTCATGAGTGGGCGCTTGAACATTTTAAATCTTGCCTCGGAGCAGAAATTATTTAAGGACATAAAAGTGGAGGAAATCAATGAATATGTTTACAGATGACAGCGTAATGCTACACACCGATTTATATCAAATTAATATGGGAGAAACGTACTGGGAAGATAATATTCATCAAAAGAGAGCTGTTTTTGAAGTTTTCTTCCGCAAACTTCCTTTTGGAAATGGCTATGCTGTTTTTGCTGGATTAGAAAGAATTATTGAATATATTAAAGCATTTAAATTTAGCGAATCAGATTTAACCTACTTGCACGAAGAATTAGGTTTTAAAGAAGATTATTTAGCTTACTTAAAAGATCTTACGTTTACTGGAACGATTCGATGTATGCGTGAAGGTGAGCTTGTGTTTCATAATGAACCAATATTACGTGTAGAAGCACCATTAATTGAAGCTCAGCTCGTAGAAACAGCTATTTTGAATATTGTGAATTACCAAACGCTGATTGCGACGAAAGCAGCTCGAATCAAACATGTAGTGGGAGATCAAGTGGCAATGGAATTTGGAACACGCCGCGCTCAAGAAATGGACGCTGCTATTTGGGGAACAAGAGCAGCCTATATTGGCGGATTTGGTGCTACTTCTAACGTGCGAGCAGGAAAGAAATTTGGAATTCCAGTTGCAGGAACGCATGCTCATGCCATGGTGCAGGCTTATAAAGACGAATATATTGCATTTCATAAATATGCTCGTCGCCATAAAAACTGCGTGTTTCTAGTTGATACGTACGATACGTTAAAATCAGGAGTTCCCAACGCCATTAAAGTAGCAAAAGAATTAGGCGATAAAATTAATTTTACAGCGATTCGCTTAGACAGCGGCGATTTAACATATTTGTCTAAAAAAGCTCGTCAAATGTTAGATGAAGCAGGGTTTACAGACACAAAAATTGTTGCTTCCAACGATTTAGATGAAGATACGATTATGCATTTAAAGTCGCAAGGGGCACGAATAGACATGTGGGGAATTGGCACTAAGCTCATTACTGCATATGATCAGCCGGCGCTTGGAGCAGTATATAAACTCGTCTCTATTGAAGGAGAAAATGGCGAGATGATGGATACGATTAAAATTAGCGCCAATCCTGAAAAAGTGAGTACACCAGGGTTGAAGCGCGTATATCGTATTATTAATAATTTGAATGGAAAATCTGAAGGGGATTATATCACGATGGAAGATGAAGATCCTCAAAGCGAAGAACGTTTAAAAATGTTCCATCCTGTTCATACGTTTATCAGTAAATTCGTCACAAATTTTGAGGCAAAAGAACTCCATCATGATATCTTTGTAAACGGAAAGCTTGTGTATGAAACAGAAGAACTTCAGGAAATTCAGCAGTACGTAAAAGATAATTTAGAGCTGCTTTGGGATGAATATAAGCGTACGCGCAATCCTGAAGAATATCCAGTAGATTTAAGCGAGAAATGTTGGGAAAATAAAACGCGTCAAATTGCGTACGTAAAACAAAAAGTAGCGGAAGCCCTAAATAAAAAATAGTAGGGAGCTGGAGACATGTCAGATACGCTTGCTTATTTTCAACAGCTAAACCCTGATAAAAAAATAGATAAGCTTTTAGAAAAAGGAGCGAAAATTGGTATTTATGGTTCTTCTTTTGATCCGGTTACCAATGTTCATCTTTGGACGGCATCAACGGTTGCGCATCGAAAGAAGTTAGATGCTATTATCTTTTTGCCTTCATCGCACAAACGAACAGATAAAAAGCTCCAGACGTCGGATGAGCACCGTGTAAATATGGTTAGCTTAGCGATTAAAGATAACCCAAAATTTTTACTCGATACGTATGAGCTAGACGTATTGCCCGGCTATCATTACACATACTACACTATGGAGCACTTTAAAAAATTGCTTCCACACGCTGATTTATTTTTTATTATGGGAGCCGACTTACTGCAAGATATTGGTGAAGGCAAGTGGAAGAAAGCAGATGAACTTATTAGTAAAAACCAGTTTATCATCATGGCAAGAGAGGGAATAGACATGTTGAAAGCTATTAGTCATTCTCCATTGCTTCGAAATTATGACGACGGCCGGTTTCAGCTTCTTGATAAAGGGCTGGCGATGGAAATCAGTTCTACTTATATTCGTCAAGAATTTGCCCGGGGCGGAGAACCAAGATATTTAATGCCTGATCTCTGTTATTTTTATAGTAAAAAACATGGACTGTATCAGTAACAAATCTACATATAATGGAAGGAGAGCATGTATCATGTCAGACATGCAAGAAAAAATAAGAAAAGAGCTACATGTGAAATCTGAAATTGATCCAGCACAAGAAATTCGTGCCCGCGTTGATTTTCTGAAAAGCTACCTAAAGTCAGCAAATGCAAAAGGCTTTGTATTAGGTATAAGCGGGGGGCAGGACTCTAGCTTAGCTGGGCGATTAGCGCAGATTGCTGTAGACGAATTGCGAAAAGAAGAATATGAAGCAAAATTTGTAGCCGTTCGCTTGCCTCATGGCACGCAGCATGATGAAGCAGATGCGAAGGCGTCACTAGAATTTATTAAACCTAATGAAACATATACGTTTAATATTAAAAACACGGTGGAAGCATTTGAAAGTTCGTTTACAGGCGCGACAGATATAGCGCTGTCTGATTTTCATAAAGGAAATGTCAAAGCACGTACACGTATGATTGTACAGTATGCAATCGGGGGAGAAAACGGCCTTTTAGTTATCGGAACCGATCATGCAGCAGAAGCAGTAACAGGCTTTTTTACGAAATACGGGGATGGCGGAGCAGACGTGCTGCCTCTAACGGGATTAACAAAACGTCAAGGAAAAGCATTGCTAAAAGAATTAGGTGCAGATAAACGATTGTACGAAAAAGTACCAACAGCTGACTTGTTAGATAATAGTCCTGGTCAATCTGATGAAACGGAACTAGGAATTTCTTATGATGAACTAGACGATTATTTGGAAGGAAAAGAAGTATCACAAGAAGCCGCTGAAAAAATTGAACAGCGCTATCGTATTACTGAACATAAGCGTCAGTTACCGGCTAGCATGTTTGATGAATGGTGGAAATGAGAGAAATGCCCATATTAGGTATATCTAATATGGGCATTATTTTGACTGATTTCTTTCATAAAACAAAAAAGTGGCGGAAAAAGTGTAAATTAACGAATTGTTTTCTCATACACACTTTGTTATTCTTACGCACTTTGGTATAATGAAGTGCTTTTAATATTATTGAGGAGGAACATTTTTTATGGCAGTTGAAGTAGGTAGCAAGGTACAAGGTAAAGTAACAGGTATTACTAATTTTGGAGCATTTGTAGAATTACCTGGAGGTCAAACTGGGCTTGTACATATTAGTGAGGTAGCTGACAGCTATGTAAAAGACATTAATGACCATCTTAAAGTTGGTCAAGAAATTGAAGTGAAAGTCGTTAATGAGAAAGACGGAAAAATTGGATTATCGATTAAAAAAGCGATAGATAAACCTGAAAGACCCTCATCTTCTTATTCACAACGCCCGCCACGTCAGGCAAGAAATAATGATAATCGTTCTAAAAGCAACTTCCAACCAAAGGAAAACTTCGAACAAAAAATGGCGCGTTTCTTAAAGGATAGTGAAGATAATTTATCTACACTAAAACGCAGCACTGAATCAAAACGAGGTGGCAGAGGCGGAAGACGCGGATAAATCCCTTCCACTTTAACTACTTTATTATATAGCTGAAGCAAGCCAGTAAAAATTGGCTTGCTTCTTTTTTGTAATAGCTTAAGTACATGCGCTAGAAGAGTAAAGAGAAGGTTAGGTACTTACTTGGTTGTAAAGTAGATGCCAATAGTGACAAGAGATGAGAGAAGATCAAGGATGAGTAGGATGAAATTTAAATCTATCATAATCATGCCTCCCTTTGTGCGAGCGTTGACGTTAGTATCTGCAAGACCTCCCTTTATTATTCGTAATCTTTTAAAATTTCATTTAATTAAGTGCGATATTTTATATTAAATTAAACTATGTTCTAAATAATAATTTATAAAATAAAAAGCGCTTATAAGAACAATTTTCTTAAAATAATAAAAAACCTTATAAGTAAACGAAGGGAAAGTAGGGATGAGTCCCTGATAAAAATAGCTAAATTAACAGAAATTCGTCAGTATTCTTGTATATTCATCTAATCTCTTCATAATTTTAGGAATAAAAAAGTTACGGAAAGACGAGAAATAGACAAAATTCTTCATTTTTTGAGCATTAGTGCTTAATTTTTAGGGATATATAAAATGATTCCATAGACTCAAGGATTTTATAGTAATATATAGAACTTCCATACTATTCTAATTTTTAGCTCGCAAGCTAAGTAAAAGATGCGTATGTTCTGGGGATGAAGACATACATAGTTGCATGAATTATAGAGAGAAATGGAGAGGGGAAAACGATGAAAAAAGTATCAATTCGGGCTGTATTGAGTACAGTAGCATTTTCGGTTGCTTTATCTTCTTTTGCAATGGGAGCATCCGCTAACGGAAATTCAAAACCAGCGCTTGAACCGTCTTTAGTTAAAATTCAAGGAGACTATAACTTAAAGTCGGCTAAAAAAGTAAAAGTTATTGTGGAGTTAAATGAAGAGTCTGTAGCGGAAGCAAAGAAAAAAGGAGTAGCGCAAAGTAAAGGAAAGATTAAAAAAGCGCGTGACGAAGTGAAAAAAGAGCTTTCAAAAGCTTCTAAAACTTCAAAAGTAAAACGTGAATATGACCAAGTGTTTTCCGGATTTTCAGCGGAACTTCCGGCTAATGACCTTGAAAAAGTAGCAAGTTTACCTGGAGTAAAAGCTATTTATCCAAGCGTTGAATATCATACAACAGAAGTGAAATCGAAAGAAGTGAGCGCCGAAGAATACGGTTCTGAAATGGATAAAAGCATTTACTATGTGGGAGCAGATCAAGCGTGGAAGTCAGGATATACAGGTAAAAATATGACCGTAGCCGTTATCGATACAGGCGTTGATTACGACCACCCGGATTTAAAGTCAGCGTTTGAGAAATATAAAGGATGGGATTTTGTAGATGATGACAAAGATCCTCAAGAAACGCCGGCTGGAGATCCAAAAGGAGAAGCAACAACGCACGGAACCCACGTAGCAGGAACAATTGCAGCGGACGGGAAAATTAAAGGGGTAGCTCCTGATGCCCATTTACTTGCTTATCGTGTATTAGGCCCAGGAGGAACGGGTACAACGGAAGACGTGATCGCCGGTATTGAACGTGCGGTAGAAGACGGAGCGGATGTAATGAACCTGTCGCTTGGAGACACAATTAATAATCCTGACTTGGCAACGAGTATTGCGTTAGATTGGGCAATGGAAGAAGGAGTAGTAGCTGTTACATCAAATGGAAACAGTGGACCAGCTAACTGGACAGTAGGCTCTCCAGGGACGTCTCGTGAAGCTATTTCAGTTGGTGCAACTCAGCTTCCTTACAATTTGTATAAAACGACATTAACTGTAGATAACGCAAGCTATGCTTCAGCTGAAGTAATGGGCTTTCCAAATGACAAGGCATTACTAGATGCAAGCGGTAAAAAGTATGAATTTGTACCTGTCGGACTCGGTAAACCAGAAGACTTTGAAGGAAAGGATGTAAAAGGAAAAGTAGCGGTTATTTCTCGCGGCGACATTGCGTTTGTAGATAAAGTTGATAATGCGAAAAAAGCCGGTGCTGTTGCAACGGTGATTTACAACAACGTAGAAGGGACAATTCCTGATATTCCAGGTACATCTCTGCCAAGTATTCGCCTATCAAAAGCCGATGGACAAGCTTTGGTAGCTTCTTTAGCAAAAGGATCCGTCACGGGCTCTTTTACTGCAACATTTGATCAGACAGTTGATGAAACAATGGCTGATTTTTCATCTCGCGGACCGGTTGTGGATACGTGGATGATTAAGCCAGACATTTCAGCACCTGGAGTAGATATTATCAGCACAGTGCCAACAAATGATCCAAGCAACCCTCATGGATATGGGTCAAAACAAGGAACAAGTATGGCCGCGCCGCACGTAGCAGGAGCAGCAGCGTTAATTTTACAGGCGCATCCAAATTATAAAGTAGAAGACGTAAAAGCATCTTTAATGAATACAACGGAATTGCTTCGTGACCGCAACGGGCTGGTTTATCCTCATAATACGCAAGGTGCAGGAAGCATGCGCGTAGTAGATGCAATTAAAGCAAAAACGCTTATTACACCAGGAAGTCACTCGTACGGTGTCTTTTATAAAGATAAAGGGAAACAAGTAGAAAAACAAAGCTTTAAGATTAAAAATCTATCAAATCACAGTCAAAAATACTCGGTCAAAGTAAAATTTAAGAAAAGCCATCAGGCAATTGACGTTAAATCAACAAACGATTTAGTTGTTAATGCAGGAAAAACGCAAAAAGTAAACCTGAATGTAAAAGTAGATGCAGGGAAATTATCTCCTGGCTATTACGAAGGGACAATTACCGTAAGTAACAATAAAGAAACGTACGATGTTCCAACCATCTTATTTGTAAAAGAGCCGGATTACCCGCGCGTTACTTCTGCGTATGTAGATGTACTTGGAAATGGATCATTTGAATACGGCAGTTATTTACCAGGAGGAGCAGAGAAGCTTAGCTATTACATTTACGATGCAACGTTAGAAAAAGGGGAATTGTTAGGTTCGTATACGAATGTAGAAAAAGGATTCTCTAGCGCAACGTGGGACGGAAAGATTAATGGTGAAGCTCTTCCAGCGGGAACATATTATTTATACGCAGAAGCAGTAAAAGCAGGTCAGACGACAGGTTCTTTAGGAGAATTCGAAATTAAATAAATAAAAAAAGAGTGCCAGTCTCTAACTGACACTCTTTTCTTATTGAGCCGTATATCCACCATCGATCACAGCAGCTTGGCCGGTTACGCCTTTTGCTAAATCACTTGCTAAAAACATTGCATAATCTGCAATTTCATCGACAGCAAGCAAACGTTTTTGAGGAACAAGAGGATAAATGACTTCTTCTAGTACTTTTTCAAGCGCTACATTTCGCGTACGTGCCAAATCTTTTAATTGATTTTGAACAAGCGGTGTATCAACATAACCAGGGCAAATCGCATTTACCGTAATGCCGTGCTCCGCACCTTCAAGAGCAGCCACTTTCGTTAAGCCAATCACGCCGTGCTTAGCGCTGTTGTATGCCGCTTTTCCTGAGAAACCAATCAATCCGTTAATGGAGGACATGTTCAAAATGCGGCCGAATTTTTGCTTTTTCATAATAGGAAACGCATGCTTAGTCGCAACAAAAGGTGCAACAAGCATAATTTTCGTTAAAAGTTCAAATTTTTCAGTAGGAAATTCTTCGAGCGGGGAAACAAATTGCATGCCGGCATTGTTAATCAATACATCAAGGCGGCCATATGTTTCAACCGTTTGAGCAATCATTTGTTCAATATCACTTTCATTTGTCACATCTGCTTTAATGCCTAATGCTTCGTAGCCTTTTGTCTTCAATTTGTCTGCTGCTTTCTTAACTCCATCTTCATTCAAGTCAGTTAAGACAACAGTCGCTCCGTCTTCAGCGAAGCGCTCACCAATTTGATAACCAATACCTTGAGCTGCACCTGTAATTAACACAATTTTGTTTTCAACCATCGTTTTTTCCCCCTTATATGTAGATGATATAAAATCGCTTACTTTTCCATTTTATCAAAAAATATCTTGATTTAGCGAGTTTTTTAACTGTACTTTACGCGAAAAGAATGGGTGTGGGAAGGGGTGTTTACTACCTTTACTTCCACATTGCTAACAGAAGCGAACGGCGAGGGACCTTTTTTAATTTTTTCAATAAATTTTTGGATATTACTTTCTTCACCTTCAGCATCAATTTCCACTTTTTGATCGTCTCGATTTCGTACCCATCCGTTAATAGAGCATTCCATTGCTTTTAGCTGCGTATAGTGACGGAACCCAACCCCTTGAACGCGTCCGTCTACGATCATATGCACATGTTTTTTCACTGTTCTCACCTCACAGGCAATTTTCCCTTTTTTATAAAAAAGAAAACAACTACAATCTTAACTTTCACTGTATAATAGAAAAAGACATTGTAAGACTTTAACAATTATAATGTAGATTAAATTAAGAAAGAAGGGTTATGAATGCAAGCAGCAGCACGAACGCAGCAAGCGCAGTCGGCAACGATTTATCGTATTTTATTTGCTATTAGTTTAGGACATTTCCTAAATGATTGTATGCAGTCCGTTATACCGGCACTTTTTCCTGTCCTTGAAAAATCGATGAATTTAAACTACACGCAAATCGGCTGGATTGCCTTTGCTTTAAACATGACGTCATCGATTATGCAGCCGGTATTCGGCGTATTTGCCGATAAGCGTCCCTCGCCATTTTTATTGCCAATTGCAATGTGTTTAAGCATGATTGGTATGGTTGGACTCGCTTTAGCGCCAAATTTTTATTTTGTGATTATATCTGTCTTATTTGTAGGATTTGGCTCAGCTATTTTTCATCCGGAAGGTTCTCGCGTAGCGTATATGGCAGCAGGAGGAAAACGGGGGCTGGCGCAGTCTATTTATCAAGTTGGCGGAAATACAGGACAGTCGATGGCTCCGCTATTTACGGCATTTATCTTTATCGGACTTGGTCAGTTTGGAACGATTTGGTTTACGTTAATTGCAGGTATCGGCGTAGTGGTTTTGTATAGCGTCTCTAAATGGTACAAATCGGAGTTAGCTACTCATCAACGCTTGAAGAAAAAGCAGTCAGATGTTTCATTTACGATGAACAAGCAAATTATTTTTGCGATTGGACTTTTAATTTTTCTTGTTTTTGCACGTTCATGGTACGGAGCAGGTATCCTTAATTTCTTTCAGTTTTATATCATTGAAAAATTCAATTTGCCTATCAAAAGCGCTCAGCTTTACGTCTTTTTATTTATGATTGCAGGGGTATTTGGAACATTCTTTGGAGGTCCGCTTGCCGATCGTTTCGGAAAGCGAAATATTTTATTGTTTTCTATGTTAGGGTCAGTCCCTTTTACTTTATTACTGCCTCACGTTTCTCTAGGAGTGGCAGCACCTCTTTTAGTACTAATCGGCTTTATTCTTCAGTCAAGTTTCAGCGTCACGGTCGTCTATGCTCAGGAGCTGATGCCAGGGAAAATTGGCTTGGTTTCCGGCTTAATTGTAGGGCTTGCTTTTGGAATGGGAGCTTTGGGAGCTGTTGTATTCGGTAAATTAGCCGATGTCTTCAGCCTTCAGTTTATTATGCTGTTTTGCAGCTATCTTCCAATTCTAGGGCTGTTAACATGGCTGTTACCGAGCGATAAGCGTGTGAAAGAAATACACGAAGCAAAATAAGAAAAAGAAAAAGCAAACGCGCCTTAGCGTTTGCTTTTTCTATGAGCGTGAAGCAAATTTCAAGACGAATTCATATTTTTCTCCTACAATAGAGACAATAGAAATTGAAAATCGAAAGGAAGAATCACCTATGATTAAGCTAAGCGTATTGGATCAGTCTCCTGTTTCAAGCGGATCAACACCAAAGGAAGCGTTGAAACGTACGGTAGAGCTGGCTAAATTAACGGAAGAGTTAGGCTACCACCGCTTTTGGGTAGCGGAACATCATAATACTAACGGTCTTGCAGGCTCATCTCCGACACTTTTAATGACGCACTTAGCTTCTCACACGAGCCGAATCCGAATTGGGTCTGGAGGAGTCCTTCTTCCTCAATACAGTCCGTATAAAGTAGCAGAAGATGCTCAGCTGCTTGAAAATCTGTTTCCTAATCGAATTGATTTAGGTCTTGGACGGTCACCGGGAGGAGATGCGCTGACTCGGCTTGCGCTGACAGATGGAGTCCGTAAAAGCCTCAATGAATTCCCGCGGCAAATTCAAGCGTTAAAAGGACACCTTGAGCATAATTTGCCGTCGGATCATCCGTATTATGGCGTGACGGCTTATCCGTTAAGTGAAACAAAGCCGGAACTGTGGCATCTTGGCATTAATAAAAGAGGAGCAAGGTCGGCTGCTGAGCTAGGCATCTCTTTTACATTTGGACACTTTATTTATTCAGTTGGAGGACAAGAAGCCATTCGTCATTATAAACAAGAATTTATCCCTTCTTCGTATCAATCAAAGCCTAAAACCAACGTATGCGTATTTGTTGTATGTGCAGAAACAACAGAAGAAGCCGAGCAGCATGCCAAAACGCTAGATGATTGGCTATTGAAAGTAGCCAAAGGCGGAGATACAACAATTTCATCGATAGAAGAAGTGCACAATCGTTCTTATTCAGAAGAAGAGCTAAAAAAAATAAGCACCAATCGTCCTCGTATGATCGTAGGAAATCCAGTTGAAGTAAAACAAGGATTAACTCAGCTGCAGAAAAAATACGATAACGACGAATTTTTAATTATTACAAATATCCATGATTATGAAGCGAAAAAGAAGTCCTATGAATTGCTTGCAGAGCTATTTCCTCAACCCTCATTTTTTTAAGAAAAAGATGGGGTTTTTTTACGGAATTAAATGTTAGAATATTTAAAAAGGAGGATTGACATGCACGTAAATCAGAAAAGCGTAAGCAACCAAACTCATAGGATTACCTATACACATATTAAAACGGAAGGGTCTAGTCAAATTTGCTTTATGTTTTCAGGCTTGGGTTATACATATGAAAAGCCGCTATTGTATTATGTAACAATGCTGATGCTAAAACACGGAATTGACGTTGTTCATATTCACTATACATATCCAAAAGAGCTCATGACAAAGTCTACAGATGAGATTGCAGACGCTATGATGAAAGACATTGATCTCGTGCTGCAAGGCGTTTTATCTCACAATGACTATAAAAATATCATATTTGCAGGAAAATCGATTGGCACAATTCCGCTGATTCAGCGAATTATGAAAGATGAAGTCTACAAAGATGCAGTGATGCTTTTACTGACCCCGCTTTTAACAAGAACAGAACTGTTTGAAAGTTTACTAGAATGCACTCATAAAGGTCTTCTTGTAATAGGAACTCGTGATCACTATTATACTGAAGAAGTTTATCAATTAAAAACAAACACAATGAATATTCAAGTGATTGAAAATGCCGATCATTCATTGGACGTTTTGTATACTCCCACGAAATCGTTAAAGGCGCTGGAAACCGTTTTGAATGGCATAGAACAGCTTCTATGAGATAGGAAATAAGGAAAGGAGTACAAAATGGATACGCTACGTGAAATTATTTGCGAAAAAAGAGCCTACAGCTATTCACCTCATACTCATGATCATAACTACAGTCAGCTTTTGTTTCCGCTAGCAGGTGCTCTTGATATTCAAGCAAGTGAGCAGCACTTAACGCTGCAAGAAGGATGCTTTTACATTCCGCCTCGTCAGCTTCATACGTATCAAGCTAAAAATACAAATGAATGTTTAGTTGTTGATATTCCGTTGAAATTTACAGAAAGTGCGCATCTTTCTCAACAAGCCACTTTTATTCAATGGGATTCAACGTGGAAAGCAATTCGCTACCTTTTACTTGATGGGCTTCAAAAAAGCACTGACAGGGGGGCGCTTGAAGATTTAGTCCGTTACGTTCAGCATTATTTGCCAAAGAAACAAACGTTTAAATCCATTGATTATCTTCATGCTAACTTTAATCAAGAGCTAAACATAGAAAGTCTTGCCAAGCTGGAAAATTATCATCCCGTTTATTTTTCCGCTTGGTTTAAACAAAAAACGGGCTATTCGCCTCAAAGCTATGTAGCGCGTATACGTTTAAATAAAGCAAAAGAATTGTTAAAAGAGAGCAGCTATTCGGTAACGTATATTGCGCATGAAGTCGGCTATCACAGCTTGTCTTCATTCACTAAATGGTTTGCAAAACAAGAAGGAGTCTCACCCACGCAATATCGAAGTATCTTAAAAACAGACAAATAATATCATAAAAGCGGAAAAACTTTTTTCTTTCTTTTAGCTATGATAAAAGAAAGGAGATGGAAATATGAATACTTCATTATCAAAAATACTTATATTATGTGCAGCTGTACTATGGGGAACAACAGGGACTGCCCAAGCTTTAGCATCTGCTGAAGCGCATTCTGTGGCGATTGGAGCCGTGCGATTAGCTGTAGGGGGACTGTCGCTTCTTGCAGCTTGTCTTATTCAAAAAAAGAAAGTGGACGTGGACGTAAGACGCCTTCCTATTCTGCCTCTTACGGTTGCTGCAGCAAGTATGGCCGCTTATCAGCCGCTGTTTTTTTCAGCTGTTATCAAAACGGGTGTTGCAGTAGGAACAATGGTTGCAATTGGGAGTGCGCCGCTTTTGTCAGGAGTGTTAGATTACATAGTGTACAGCAAGAAACCTACAAAAAAATGGCTGCTTGCCACGTTTACGGGTATTCTAGGGTGCTGCTGCTTGTTGTTAAAAAAAGATAGTCAAATCGACGTGATAGGTTTGGGTATGGCGATAGGAGCAGGGGCGTCTTTTGCTTGCTATACGACTGTTAATAAAAAAATTGTTCAGTATGTTGATCCGCAAGTAGGCGCTTCTCTTGTGTTCACAACAGCAGCTGTTCTACTAATCCCATGCTGGTTTATGTATGATATGAGCTGGCTAGTTTCTTTAAATGGAATAGGCATTGCTCTTCACTTAGGAATACTTACGACTGCTCTTGCTTATGTATTATTTTCTACAGCGCTTAAGTCGGTGCATGCGTCTACCGCGGTGACGTTATCGTTAGCAGAGCCCGTTACCGCTTTTTTACTGGGCGTATTTTTGTTGGGGGAATCCCTCACTTTGGTGAACATATGCGGAGCAGCACTAGTGTTTGTTAGCTTAGCGTTTTTAACGTATTCTCCGAAGTCATCGCTAAATCAGGAGGTGCATATATAAAAAAACCCCTTTCTTTAAAGAAAGGGGTTTTTTTATTAAGCGTACATGCCTGCTACTTGTTTTTGTAGGTTGCTGTCTTCTAAATACTCATCGTATGTCATTTGCTTGTCAACTACTCCGTTTGGCGTAATTTCAATTACACGATTCGCAATCGTTTCAACGAACTGATGGTCATGAGATGTGAAAATCATTGAACCTTTGTAGCTGATAAGTCCATTGTTTAGCGCTGTGATTGATTCTAAGTCAAGGTGATTCGTAGGATCGTCTAGTAAAAGAACGTTTGAACCGCTTAGCATCATTTTAGAAAGCATACAGCGAACTTTTTCTCCTCCGGAAAGAACGTTGGCTTTTTTCAACACTTCTTCACCAGAGAATAGCATTCTGCCTAAGAAACCGCGTAAGAAGCTTTCGCTTTGGTCATTAGGTGAATACTGACGCAGCCAGTCTACTAAGTTTAAATCTCCGTTTTCAAAGTACTCGGAGTTGTCTTTTGGGAAAAAGGCTTGAGACGTTGTCACACCCCATTTGTACGTACCGCTGTCTGCTTCCATTTCACCCATTAAAATCTTCATTAATGTTGAATTTGCAAGTTCGTTGCGGCCTACAAGAGCGATTTTGTCATCTTTATTCATAATAAAGCTTACGTTATCAAGCACTTTTACGCCGTCAATTGTTTTTGTTAGACCTTCCACGCGAAGTACGTCATTTCCAATCTCACGTTCCGGCGTGAAGTTCACGTACGGATAGCGACGAGAAGAAGGGCGGATGTCATCTAATGAAATTTTATCAAGCAATTTTTTACGAGACGTTGCTTGTTTTGATTTCGATGCATTTGCGCTAAAGCGAGCGATAAAGGCTTGAAGCTCTTTAATTTTTTCTTCTTTTTTCTTGTTCGCATCTGACGCCATTTTTTGTGCTAATTGACTTGATTCATACCAGAAATCATAGTTACCAACGTAGACTTGGATTTTACTGAAGTCAAGGTCAGCAATGTGCGTACATACTTTGTTTAAGAAGTGACGGTCATGAGATACAACAATGACTGTGTTTTCAAAGTTAATTAAGAACTCTTCTAACCATTGAATTGCTTGAATATCCAAGTTATTCGTAGGCTCATCTAAAAGTAATACATCAGGTTTTCCGAATAAAGCTTGTGCAAGAAGCACTTTTACTTTTTCACTACCCGTTAGTTCAGCCATTTTTTTTGCGTGAAGATCTTCAGAAATACCTAATCCTTTTAAAAGAATAGCTGCTTCTGATTCTGCTTCCCAACCGTTTAATTCAGCAAATTCACCTTCAAGCTCAGCTGCTTTCATTCCGTCTTCATCTGTGAAGTCTGCTTTCATATAAATAGCATCTTTTTCTTGCATTACTTCATAAAGGCGAGCGTGCCCCATAATAACGGTTTTCATAACTTCTTGATCTTCATATTCGAAGTGGTTCTGTTTTAAGACAGCAAGGCGTTCGCCAGGGCCCATATGTACATCACCAGTTTGAGATTCAATTTCACCAGATAAAATTTTTAAAAACGTTGATTTTCCAGCACCGTTTGCGCCGATTAATCCATAACAGTTACCAGGCGTGAATTTAATATTCACATCTTCAAATAACTTTCGGTCGCCAAATCGTAAACTTACATTACTAACTGTAATCATGTATGAGCAGTCCTCCAAATTCAATATCTATAAAATTATACCATTCTTTTGAGATAAGAGCGATATGAATACAATATTTCAAACATAAAGTGTAACCGACACTTTAAACACGCGTCAACCATTTAAGGGATTTTTTGAGCGGTAAAACTTGATTATTCTAGCATTCACCAAAACATTGAGCGGCAAACCAGCATGTATAATCCTTCAGTAATCAGCTCTTTTTCATTTTTAAGATGGATGTTGTATTCCTTTGTATAAGAAACAAAAAGAAGAATAATACTACCTGGTAAATAAAAGAATTTTTATAAAGTAAACACTGATATTTTACGGGTGCTTATTTCTAAAATTGGTTTGACATAGACATAAATAGGGTGATTATCATGTGGAAATTAGTTGTTTCCTATCTTCCAGAAGGGCCAGTTTTTATACAAGCAGTTCTGGTTTTTTTCATCCCATATATAATCTACAAATTATTAAGCGGGATTCGTAATTCAGAGGAAGAGTGATGGAAGTGAAAAAATGGAAATCGGCAGTGAAAAAAATAGGTAACCATGCGAACGAGAAGGAAAACAAACAGGAATCTATACATCAAGATTCACCTAATCATGTTACGGATCATTTAGCTTTAACTCTAGAAGTAATTAAAAATGAAATTGGTCATAATTCCGACGTTCATTTTCGTGAGTTTATTATAGGACGCACGGGCATTCAGGCAGCTATTATTTTTGTAGAGGGGCTCTCAGATAAAGATCTTATTGAAAAACATATTTTGTCATCATTGATGGCTGATTTTTCAAAAGAATATCAACAGGATCAGCTTTACGTAAAGGGAAGCCTTTCAAAACAGTGTATTAAAAGCCAAGTATTATCAATTAGTGATGTAGAAGAGGTCCATTCTATTAAAGAAGTAATATCAAAAGTCTTAACAGGATCTACGGCTCTTTTAATTGACGGGTTATCACTTGCCTTAATTCTTGGTACAAGCAAATTAAAAACAAGGACGATTGAAGAGCCCGTATCAGAAGCATTAGTGAGAGGGCCAAGAGTAGGCTTCACTGAATCTTTAAGTGATAATACTTCTTTATTAAGAGGAAGCGGAGATATTGAAAATTTGTCGCTGGTGAAATTTCAAGTAGGAAAGCGTTCCAAAAAAGATTTAATTGTTGCTTACATAAAGGAAATTGTTGATCCAGAACTAGTTGAAGAAGTAGAAAAACGAATTAAAAAAATTGACCTTGATAATGTACCGGAGTCTGGATATGTTGAACAACTCATTGAAGATAATTACCTTAGTCCCTTTCCTCAGGTACAGAATACGGAGCGTCCCGATCGTGTAATTGCTGCTTTGATGGAAGGGAGAGTAGCCATTTTATTAGACGGGACGCCTTTTGCTTTGATTGCTCCCGTTACGTTTAGCATGATGTTACAGTCGCCGGAAGATTATTATGAAAGGTGGATTCCCGGTACATTCATTCGTTTTCTTCGTTATATTGCAGTGGTTCTTTCCCTTTTTACACCGGCTTTGTATATTGCGTTTATTTCATTTCATCCAGGATTAATTCCGACTAAGTTAGCTATTTCTATTATAGGATCAAGATCTGGTGTTCCGTTTCCCGCCCTTATCGAAGCCTTATTTATGGAACTATCGATCGAAATTTTGAGAGAAGCCGGACTCCGGTTGCCGAAACCAATTGGTCCAGCAATGGGCATTGTCGGTGGGTTAATCATTGGAGAAGCTGCGGTGCAGGCAGGAATCGTTAGCCCTATTTTGGTGATTGTAGTGGCGTTAACTGCCATTTCATCGTTTTCTATTCCGCAATATAGTGTAGGAATCACATTGCGTATTCTTCGTTTTGTAGCCATGCTTTGTGCTGCCATACTTGGATTATATGGCGTCATCTTATTTTTTCTTTTTATGATGAGCCATTTAGTGAAACTAAAAAGTTTCGGCGTGCCTTATATGAGTCCAGCTGTTCCTTATCGTTTAAGTGAATGGAAAGACTTGGTAGTCCGTATGCCTCTGATGATGATGAAACGACGTCCAAAGATGATGCACACCAAAGATCCTCTGCGAAAAGGGTAGCTTATGATGAAAGGAAATGGGCCGTTAGAAATGATAAATTCAAAAGATCGTATTACGACGCCTCAAACAACTATTATTATTACCAACTTTATCCTTGGAACAGGGATTCTTACCTTGCCCCGGGCAGCTGCGGAAAAAGTGAAAACACCAGATGTTTGGCTAACTGTTATTTTAGGGGGGATAATCACCATGATAGCAGGGGTAATCATGGTGAAATTAAGTCAACGTTTCCCTGAAAAAACCTTTTATCAATACAGCCAAGAAATTGTAGGGAAATGGATAGGCAAGTTATTTAGTTTCTTCATAATAGGTTATTTTTTAGTACTTGGTGGGTTTCATGCTCGTTCATTGGCAGAAGTAACAGGATATCTATTGCTGGAAGGAACCCCTAAATGGGCTATTATTATGC